>ENA-OPSQ01000237-OPSQ01000237.1-human-gut-metagenome-genome-assembly--contig:-NODE-237-length-51570-cov-3.750869_pt1 | contig 51570 bp, 50 predicted proteins | sample MGYA00241456_ERZ501904 | MGnify/ENA primary metagenome ERZ501904 (study PRJEB25962, sample SAMEA2042452) | human gut metagenome | biome: human gut; feature: human-associated habitat; material: faeces...
CGTTTATGCTTGTCGTCAGACAGGTTTCGCTATGTTATGTGAAACTAACCCACAGGAAGTTATGGACTTATCTCCAGTAGCTCACTTAGCTGCTTTAGAAGGAAAAGTACCATTCATTAACTTCTTTGATGGATTCCGTACTTCTCACGAAATTCAAAAAATCGAAAAATGGGACTATGAAGATTTAAAAGAAATGTGTCCAATGGAAGCTGTTGAAGAATTCCGTAAACACGCTTTAAATCCAGAACGTCCAACTATGCGTGGTTCTCACGAAAATGGAGATATTTTCTTCCAGCACCGTGAAGCATGTAACACTGCATATGATGAATTACCTGCTGTAGTAGAAAAATACATGGGTAAAATCAATGAAAAATTAGGAACAAACTATGACTTGTTCAACTACTATGGAGATCCTGAAGCTGATCGTGTAATCATCGCTATGGGTTCTATCAATGACGTTGCTGAAGAAGTTATCGACTACTTAACTGCAAAAGGAGAAAAAGTTGGTTTAGTTAAGGTGCGTTTATATCGTCCTTGGTCTAGCAAACACTTATTAAAAGTTCTTCCTAAGACAGCTAAGAAAGTTGCAGTACTTGACCGTACTAAAGAACCAGGTGCTCTAGCTGACCCATTATACTTAGATGTAGCTACAACACTTCGCGAAGCAGGATTAAATGACATCACTCTTTGCGGTGGACGTTATGGTTTAGGATCTAAGGATACTCCACCTTCAAGTGTATTCGCTGTTTACACTGAATTGTTAAAAGACGAACCAAAACCTCGTTTTACAATTGGTATCGTGGATGACGTAACAAACTTATCATTGCCAGAAGTTAAACCAGCTCCTAATACTTCAACTCCAGGAACTGTTGAATGTAAATTCTGGGGTCTTGGAGGAGACGGTACTGTAGGCGCTAACAAGAACTCTACTAAGATCATCGGTGACCACACTGACAAATACATTCAGGCTTACTTCCAATATGACTCTAAGAAAACAGGTGGTATCACAATTTCTCACTTGCGTTTTGGAGACAAACCAATCCGTAGTCCATACTACATTAACCAGGCTGACTTCGTAGCTTGTCACAACCCTTCATATGTAGTAAATGGATACAAAATGGTTCAAGACGTTAAACCTGGTGGTGTATTCATGATCAACTGCCAATGGTCAGACGAAGAATTAGACAAACACATGCCTGCTGAATCTAAAAAATATATCGCAGACAACAATATTCAATTGTACACAATCAATGCCATCGATAAAGCTATCGAAATTGGTATGGGTAAACGTACAAACACAATCCTACAATCAGCATTCTTCAAATTAGCTAACATTATGCCAATTGATGAAGCTGTAGATTACATGAAAGCAGCTGCTAAGAAATCTTACTCTAAGAAGGGTGATGCAGTTGTAGAAATGAACTACAAAGCAATCGATGCTGGTGTAGGTGCAACTCACAAAGTTGAAATCCCTGCATCTTGGGCTAACCCAGAAGCTGATGCACCAAAACCTGAATTATCAGGACGTCCTGCAACAGTTAAGATGGTTAAAGACATCATGGAACCAGTTAACAAAATGGATGGAGATTCATTACCTGTATCTGCATTTACTGGAAACATCGATGGTCAATGGGAAACTGGTGCTAGTGCTTACGAAAAACGTGGTACAGCTGTTACAGTTCCTGAATGGGATCCTGAAAAATGTATCCAATGTAACCAATGTGCATTCGTATGTTCTCACGCTACAATTCGTCCATTCTTATTGAGCGAAGAAGAAGTGAAAGCTGCTCCTGCACAAATCAAATTAGCTGATGTTAAACCAAAAGCTACAGAATTTAAATATACAATGAGCGTATCTCCATTAGATTGTATGGGATGTGGTGAATGTATCACTGTATGTCCAACTCAAGCTATCAAGATGGTACCTCAAGAATCTCAAGCTGACGAACAACCAGTATTCGATTACTTAGTAGCTAACGTTTCTAAGAAAGATTCTGGATTCGCTGATGATACAGTTAAGGGTTCTCAATACAACCAACCATTGTTAGAGTTCTCTGGATCATGTGCTGGATGTGCTGAAACATCTTATGCTCGTTTAATTACTCAATTATTCGGTGAACACATGTATGTATCAAATGCGACTGGATGTTCTTCAATTTGGGGTGGTCCAGCATCTGTATCTCCATATACAGTAAACAAAGACAGCTTACAAGGACCAGCATGGGCTAACTCATTGTTCGAAGACAATGCTGAACACGGTTTCGGTATGCAATTAGGACAAAAAGTATTACGTGAACAAGCTGTTGAAAAATTAATCGCTATGAACGAAAGCGAAAAAGCAACTCCTGAATTCAAGGCTGCATTCGATAAGTTCATGGAAACTAAAGAAAACACTCGTACTAACACAGAAGCAACTAAGGCATTATTAGTAGAAGTAGAAAAAGCTGCTAAAGCTGGATGTCCAGATGCTAAAGCCGTATTAGACAAGAAAGAATACTTAGCTAAGAAATCTGTTTGGATCTTCGGTGGAGACGGATGGGCTTATGATATCGGATTCGGTGGATTAGACCACGTTCTTGCATCAGGTGAAAACGTAAACGTTATGGTATTCGATACAGAAATGTATTCAAACACCGGTGGACAGGCTTCTAAAGCTTCCAACATCGGTGAAGTTTGTCAGTTCGCTGCAGCTGGTAAAGAAATGAAGAAAAAATCTTTAGCAGAAATCGCAATGAGCTACGGATACGTTTATGTAGCACAAATCGCTCTTGGAGCTAACCCTGCACAAGCAGTTAAATGTATTGCTGAAGCAGAAGCTTATCCAGGACCATCTTTAATCATCGGTTATGCACCATGTGAATTACACGGTATTGCTAAGGGTGGAATGAACCACTGTCAAGATGAAATGAAGAAAGCTGTTAAATCTGGATACTGGAACTTATTCTCATTTGATCCAGCTAAGAAAGAAGCAGGAAAGAACCCATTCACATTAACTTCTAAAGAAGGAGACGGAACTTACCAAGACTTCTTACACAACGAATCTCGTTACACTCGTTTAGTGAAACCATTCCCTGAAAGAGCAGAAAAATTATTTGCTAAGTCAGAAGAAGTAGCTAAAGAACGTTACGAACACTTACAACGTTTACTTGAACTTTACAAGTAAGAAAATAAATGAAGGAGCTGATTAATTTCAGCTTCTTTTTTTGTGAAAAATTTTAAATTTCACTATAATAGTTTTAAGAGGTGTTTAATTATGGAAAAAGGCAAATTAAATCGAATTACAGATGTAGAAGGAGTACTTGTAGGACATAAGACAATCTGTTCAAAAACGCATCAAACAGGTGTGACATTTATTCGTACAGCTGAAGATGTATTTCATCAAAAACTAGCTTGTGGTTGTAGTATTCTAAATGGTTTTGGAAAGACAACAGGATTACCACAAATTATGGAGTTGGGAACATTAGAAAGCTATATTTGTTTGACAAATACTTTAAATGTGGGGGTTGTTCAACAAGCCTTAGTCGATATCATGGTCAAAGAAAACAAAGATCTAACGAGTGTGAATGTCGTTGTTGGAGAATGTAATGACAGCTATTTAAATGCGATTCGTGATTGTGTCGTTACAAAAGAAGATGTTTATGATGCCTATAGGGATTGTAAAAAAGAGTTTGAACTTGGCAGTGTTGGAGCAGGGCGAGGCATGTCTTGTTTTGAAATGTCGGGTGGTATTGGATCAAGTTCAAGAGTTTTTGAAATTGATGGAAATACATATACTTTAGGTGTTTTGGTTTTATCAAATTTTGGTTTAAGAGAACAATATTTATTGGATAAAGTAGAGAGTAATGTTTTACCTTTAGAACAAGAAAAAGGTTCAATCATGATGATCATTGCGACCAATGCTCCATTAAGTGATCGTCAGCTTCATAGAGTTTGTAACAGAATGCCAGTTGGTTTAGCTTTAACAGGATCGCATATGGGCAATGGTTCAGGTGATATTGCGATAGCGTTTAGTACGGCTAATCGTTTTGGGGATGAAAAGATTCATACTTTAAAACAAATGAATGATAATAAGATTAATGTTGTATTTGATGCAGCCATTGAATCTTGTAAAGAAGCTGTGCATTCATCGTTGATTGAAAACGAAGAAGTAACAGGTCAGTCTGGACATGTTCGTAAGTGTTTAAATCAAGTGAAGATTCAGTAGTCGAATCTTCACTTTTGTGTTATATTTCATCTGGTGATTATATGAAGAAATTAATGTTTGATTGTGATGATACACTTTATGATTTATCTTGGCCATTTCGCAAGTGTATGCAAGAATTCCTTCCGAATGTAGATGTGGATATGGATTTATTTTATGCGGATTATCGTAAGTTTGGGGATTTGATTTTTGATCAGCTTCAACAAGGAAAGATTACGATTGATGAATCTGGCGTTTATCGTATTGAAAAGGCTTGTGAAAAGTATGGGATTGAGTTGAGTCATGAAAGTGCTATAGAGTTTCAGTCTCGCTATAAATATTATCAGCATCATATTGAAATGGATGCACCATTGATTGATTATTTCTCAAATTGTGAAGATGAACTGGCGATTTTGACAAATGGAGAGGACGCGCATCAAAGAATGAAATTAGAAGTACTTCGTGTCTTTGATTATTTTAAACCTGAAAATGTATTTACAAGTGGTCAAATTGGTGTCGCAAAACCGGATGTGAAGGCATTTAAAAAATGTATGGAAGCGATGCAGGAAGATATTTCTGAATGGTATTATGTTGGGGATAACTATATTAATGATATGCAAGGTGCTAAAAATGCAGGAATGAAGACGATTCATTTTAATCGTCATCATCAGGCAAGTGGTCCTTTGGCAGATCATGTGGTATATTCGGCTAAAGAGTTGGTTGAATTCATTAAAAAAGACTAGATTGAACTAGCCATTTTAAGAATGTCGTAATGGCATTCTTTTTTTCTACAATTCTTCCTCACCAATGATTTCATCAGACCATATTTCTTCTTGCTTGGTGGGTTCATTGTAATCTTCAAATCTCTTATTAAGTGTTTGTTTGTTCATATAGTATCTTCTAATATAAGTATATATGAAATTAAGTCCGATTTAAATAGGAGGTTAAGTAGGCATAAAATCACATTTGTGGTAAAATAAATTTGTATGTTTTGATAAGGAGTAATTATGTTTATAACAACAATTCATTCTATTGATTCATTAGAAAAATTAAAAAGGGCAAAGGCCGATGCTGTGATTATTGGAGTTGAACATTATTCGATTCGTTCAAGTATTACGGTAAAAAAAGAGGATTTACAGTTTTGGAAGAAGAAGTGTAAAAAGTTGGGCCTAAAACTATATATTAACTTTTTAAGACTTTGTATGGATGAAGATCTATCGGGTGTACGTGAATATTTTACTATTTTTAAGGATATAGATGTGGATGGCATTTACTATGCGGATGAAGGTCTATATTATGAGGCAAAACAGTTGGGGATTGAATCGAAATTGATTTATCAACCCGAAACATTAGTGGCTTCAAGTGCCGATGTAGATTTCTATATGTCTTTAGGCATTCAATCTGTATCTTTAGCGCATGAATTAAGTCTTGAAGAAGTGGTAAGTATTGGAAAGCATAATCCGAACATTGAAATCTTAGTACATGGGTATTTCTCAATTCTATATTCGAGAAGACCTTTGGTCACTAACTATTTAGAGGCTGTGAACAAACCGGTTTGTTCACTACCGTGTCATTATGACTTGATTGAACAAACACGTGAGCAGCGTATGCCAATCGTACAAGATGAAACAGGTACACATATCTTTAGTGAAATGCCTATCAACTCTTTACAAGAGATGTGGGATTTTACAGATGTTGGAATGCACCGCTTCCGTATTGATTCTTTATTCTTTGATGACGATTGGACCGTAGAAATCTTAGGTTTATATGATCTAGCGTTACAAGGGATTAAGATTACGGATGATGAATCTACAAATCGTTGGTATTTAGAAGAGACAATTAAGAAAAAGGAGGAGCAAGTAAATGAATAAGATTGAATTATTAGCTCCTGCTGGAAATTTAGAAAAGGCAAAGATTGCGATTTTATATGGTGCAGATGCCATATATATTGGTGGAAAGCAATTTAGTTTACGTTCTCGTGCTAGTAACTTTTCCATTGATGAAATTGCTGAACTAGTTCAGTTTGCGAATGCACATAATTCTCATGTGCATGTAACTGTCAATATGCTTCCGCATGAGTCGGATTTAGATGGAATTGAAGACTATTTAAAAACGTTAGATTCGATTGGTGTACATGCGATTATCGTGGCAAGCCCATCGATTATGATGTTGGCAAAAAAGCTTGGATGTAAGTTTGAAGTGCATGTATCTACGCAGCATTCTTCAACGAATTCAAGTGCTGCAAGATTCTGGAAAGAAAAGGGTATGGATCGTGTCGTATTGGCTAGAGAATGTCAAATAGATGATATTCGTTCGATTTGTGAAGAGAATATTCTTCCAATTGAAGTCTTTATTCATGGAGGTATGTGTATTTCATTTTCAGGACGTTGCGTATTGAGTAATCATATGACGCTTCGTGATGCGAATCGTGGTGGATGTGCACAAAGCTGTCGTTGGAAATATCATTTGATGGATGGCGAAACTGAATTAAGTGATCCGACAAATTTATTCTCCATGTCTTCAAAGGATCTACAGGCCGTAGATTATATTGAAGATTTCATTCATATGGGAGTTGCTTCATTGAAGATAGAGGGCCGTATGAAGAGCGCTTATTATTTAGCTACAGTTGTATCAAGCTATCGTATGTTGATTGACTATATATATGAGCATGGGCATGCGGACGATAAAATTATTGAGCGTGTGAAAAAAGAAATCGCCAAGGCCGAAAATCGACCGACAGGACCGGGCTTCTATAATGGTCTTCCTGGATATAAGGTGCAGTTGTATCAAGATCATGATGAAACAGTGACGCAAGAATATGTGGCCATTGTGCAGGATTATGATGCTGAAAGTCAAATTGCGATTTTACAGGTGAAGAATCATTTTATGCCAAATCAAGATTTAGAAATATTTGGACCACACATTCCAAGTACAATCGTACATGTAGAAGATGTGTATGATAGTGAAGAGAATGTGTTAGAGGTATGTAATAAGCCAATGCAGATTGTACATACAAAATGGTCTGGGCCTATAGAAATAGATGCGATGATTCGTAAGATAAGATAGCAGGAGAGGTAAGTAAAGATGAAATTAAGTCAAAGTTTCTTTTATACATTAAGAGAAAATGCGAAAGATGAAGATAGCGTATCAAGTAATTTATTGGTGCGTGCAGGAATGATCAAAAAATGTTCAAATGGAATTTATATGATCATGCCTATGGGAAAGAAGGTTCTTTCTAAAGTAGAAAATATTATTCGTGAAGAAATGGATGCGAAAGATGCACAAGAATTGTTGATGCCAGCTTTGATTCCAGAAGATGTATATGTACAATCTGGTCGTCGTGAGGCTTTTGGATCAAACATGTTTTCATTGAGTGATCGTTACAATAAGCGTTATGTTTTGGGTCCAACACATGAAGAATTATTTGCGGTCGCAAGTAGTATGGATGGAAAATCTTACAAGGATTTCCCTTATAACTTGTATCAAATTCAGACAAAATATCGTGATGAAACACGTCCTCGTTATGGCTTGATTCGTGTTCGTGAATTTATTATGAAGGATGCGTATACATTTGATGTGGATGAAGCTGGATTGGATGTTGCCTACAACAAAATGTATGATGCGTATTGCCGTATTATGGATCGTTTAGGCTTGGATTATAAGATCGTTAAAGCGGATACTGGAGCTATGGGTGGTTTATTATCAGAAGAATATCAGGCTCTATCAAGTATTGGTGAAGACGTTGTTGTTGGATGCGAAGGTTGTGACTATTCTAGTAATCTAGAAATCACAGAAGTAGTAGATACAATGGAAGATTCTTGTGAAGTAGAATTAGTTATGGAAGTTGTTGATACGCCAAACGCAAAAACAATTGAAGAGGTGGCTACTTTCTTTGGTAAAAAGGAAAGTGACTTTGTCAAAACATTACTATATAACGTAGATGGAAAGGTCATCGCATTCTGTATTCCTGGTGATCGTGAATTAAATGAAACAAAGGCATTGAAATTATTAGGTGCAAATGAAATGGAAATGGCTAGCTTTGAAGAAGTTGAAAAGGTAACACATGCTCGTGTTGGTTTTGCAGGTCCAGTTGGTATTGATTGCCCAGTATATATGGATCGTCAAATCAAACATATGAAAAACTTCATTGTAGGTGCTAACCAGTCAGATCGTCACATTAAGAATGTAAACTGTAAAGATTTTGAGCCTGTTGAAGTGGCAGATCTTTGTCAGGTTAAAGAAGGGGATATTTGTCCTAAGTGTGGTAAGAAGTTAACTTTCCAACATGGTATTGAAGTTGGTAACTTATTTAAATTGGGTACAAAATATTCTAAGAGTATGAATCTATACTATACAGATGCCAATAACCAGTTACAGCCAGTTTGGATGGGAAGCTATGGTATTGGTCTAGAAAGATGTATGGCTGCCGTAGCGGATCAGCATCATGATGATTTTGGTATTAAATGGCCAGTTGAAATTGCTCCATTTAGACTTGCGATTGTTCCTGTATCATTAAAGGATGAAGAACAAGTCAAGATTGCCAATGATCTATATGAATATTGTAAAGAACACAAATTCGATGTTATTTTAGATGATCGTAATGAGCGTCCAGGTGTTAAATTTAAGGATATGGAATTAATTGGTGTTCCTTATCGTATTACTGTAGGTCGTGGTGTAAAAGAAGGCAAGCTTGAGTGGACAGATCGTTATACGGGTGAAAAGAGTGAAATTGCGATTGAGGATGTTTATTCTGAAATCGAAAAAGTTTTTGCCATGTAAACGCTTGTACTTGAAATATAAACAAAAAAATTAGTTTCACATTTACTTTCATTAGGTTTTCATGTATATTAGTCATAGTTAAAGGAGTGTAATTATGCAAAATAAAATTGAAATTTTTAACAATCAGGTTATTATTAACTACAATTTGGCGTATCCAAAAAGTCGTGAGGTTTTATTAAAGTCTCATACATTCGCAAAATTCGTTCAATATTTTATTGAATATCAGGAAACGGATAATATTGAAATGTATGATTATTTAACTAAAAATAAAGAATTAAGTTCAAAAGAAGCAGCTTATGATTTCTGTCATTTCTTACGTTTATTGTCAATTTTTACTTGCGAAGAATTAAAAGATGAATATTATCTTTCAAATAAAGTTGCAACTTTAGGTGTTATTGAAGAAATGTATCGTACTTGGCGTTCTTTACAACGTTTTGGATATATGAAGAGCGATAATTCAACGGATTTTGGTATTAATACATTAGTTGCTTTTGAGTCAGCAGCCAATGATTTATTACTTCGTACTTATCGTTTGTTCGAAGAAAAATTAATGGGACGTCCAAACCTAGTCTATCGTCAGGTTCAAGCTGGTACAAATGCATGCTTCTCTATTCATACTTTAGATAAGGTATGGTCTGATGAATATGCTGCATTACAAGATATTCCGATGATCGATACAGTTATGTTAAGAACTCCAATGATTTTGCATCCAAAATCAAGTAAACGTACAGGTATGTTTACTGAAATAGATACACAGCCAATGACATATTTTAATAAGGGAGAATCAAATTGGCTCTGTTATCCTTGTAAGGTTGGAGCTTTATTATGTTTCGTATACTTCAACTCTAAATATATGTCTAGTGCATTGAGTATGGCTAACTTATTTGAATTAGCTACAAAAGAAGAGAGTGCTCAAAAACCAGATTTAGTTGTTATTTTTGGTAATGATGATGGAAATGATGCGACAAACTTCTATTATGATGATGCCAATGATATTTGGGTAGGATGTATCAGTGATAATCCTCGTATTGAATATTTTGGATATTTAAAGAAGATGTGTTTAACACTACACAACTTAGCACAAATGAAAAAAGGATGGTTACCAATCCATGGTGCTTTTGTCAACATCTATTTAAAGGATGGAACAAAGAAAGGTATTATGTTGATGGGTGATAGTGGTGCTGGTAAATCTGAGTCTATTGAAGCATTAAAAGCTGCTGCTGGAGATATGATTCGTGAAGTTGAAGTTGTATTTGATGACATGGGAACAATCCATCTAGAGGATGGTGTGCCATATGGTCAGGGAACTGAAATTGGTGCCTTCATTCGTTTAGATGACTTGGATCCAGGAACTCCATATCGTGACATGGACCGCTCAATTTTTATGGCTCCAGAAAACCCAAATGCACGTATGATTCAGCCAGCTGCTCCTTATCGTGTTGTTGTTCACAACCATAAGATTGATTTATTTGCATATGCAAACAACTACACAAATGAATTTGGTTTAAAGAAATTAACTGTACAGGAAGTAAAGGATACTTGTAAGTTAGGTAAGCGTATGGCTTTGGGTACAACTCAAGAGGTTGGTATTTCAACAACTTACTTCGCAAACCCATTTGGTCCTATGCAAAAACAAGAATTGTGTGAACCAATCATCGACACAATGTTCCAGGCTCTAGAAGACAATGGAGTATTTGTTGGTGAAATCTATACTCACTTAGGATTTGATAAATCAAACCGTAAAGGATTAAATATTGCTGCTCAGCAATTACTACAATTTATCCAGAAAAAGGACTAATATGTTTAACAACGATTCAATGAATTATTATTCAACAAGCACTTTAAAAAGTGCTTTGTTGAAGTCTTATGCATGGATGGCAATTGCACTTGTCATCACGGCAATTGTATCTTATGGTCTATATGTTACAAATGCCTTATTGATTTTATTAAGTGCAGCGCCATTTCTATTTATGTTGTTTGTGATTGCACCATTTATCTTGTCCATTGCCTTTGGCGTATCTATGGCTAGATCAACATCAAGTACAGGTATGAAAATCATGTTGGTGATTTATGCTGCTTGCATGGGAGTATCTCTTACTTCCATTGGCTATGTATATGATGTAGCTACAATTGGTACAGCTTTTCTAGTGAGTGCAGTTTACTTTATTAGTTTGGCTGTCATTGGTACAACATCTAAAAAAGATTTTACAAGCTTTGGTTCATTATGCATGGTTGGACTTTTTGTGTTAATTATTACACAATGCTTTATGATGTTGTTTAGAGTGAATATGGACGTTCGATTGATTTCAATCATTGGACTTCTAATCTTTACAGGCATCACTGCTTGGGATGTACAAAGAATGAATCGTCTATTGATTCAATCGGACGGTTCTGTTATTGAACAAGAAAAAATTGCAATCTTCATGGCGTTACAATTGTATTTGGATTTCTTGAATATCTTCTTAAGAATTCTACAATTGATTGGTATGGGAAATCGTAACAATAACTAAATTTAAAAAAAGGAAATGTATTTTAATGATGCATTTCCTTTTTTCATGTTTAGAGTGGATGAAATACGAGATTTGTTTGATGATATGTATGATAGGGTGAGAACCTATATAAAAGTATTTAAATCGTTTTAGTGTGTTAATCATGATGATTATGTCATAAGCTTTAGAATGCCTCTAGACTGCGTTAAATTGAGAGGAATGGTCTTGGTAGTAGAAATTATCAATATTATATAGAATGAATTGTTTCGTATCTTAAAGTAAACAGTAGCAAAAAAAGGAGTAGTTGATACTACTCCAAAGGTTTTTGATAGAAATTACCTTAGAAGTTAACAGTATTGTAAGTATTGATCAATACTTTAGGATCGACCTTTCTTACGTTATCTATGACGTCTCTTAATTCATATGTAGAAATAACGGCTTTACATACATAATACTTGCGATGACTGTAAGCTCCATAACATTCAAATACGCTCATACCATGTCTGCATGAGGCCATAAAAGCATCAATGAGTGGGTCTGGATCATTTGTTGTAAATTCAACGGTGATTTGTGCATAGCGTTGATATAAAGATGAGATTGTCTTTGTAGAAAGGAATTGGAATAAGATAGAGTATCCTGCATAGATCCATCCACATAAATAACCAAAGGTTATAATCATAGCACAGTTATAAAAGAATACGTAATCCCAGATTCCTCTATGAATCTTACTTGAAACGTATTGGGCAATAAAATCGGTTCCTCCGGTAGATCCGCCAGCTCTTAAGGCTAGGGAGATGGAGAATCCCCATAAGAAGCCACCAAATAAAACGTTAAGAATTTGATCTTTAAAGAAGGGTTCAAAATGGAAGATGGAAATAAAGAAGGATACTAGAAAGAATTGTGCGCAGCTCAAAAATGTGAATCTTGGTGAGATGTGTTTGTAACAAAGAATGGCAGCAGGAACATTTAATACGATGATTCCAACTTGAGTAGGAAAGTTAATGTTCCATAGAGCACAAACTTTATTGATCAATAGGGCAAGTCCAGTAAATCCTCCAGAGATTAAGTTACACGGCGCCATAAACACATTCATTATATAACATTGCATAAATGCACTGAATATAATCATAATGGTCGACGTCAATAGTCTTAGCTTCTTTTCTTTTTGAAGCTCATGAATAATGTGTTGCATATATATAATACCTCTTGTACACTAGCCATATTATCATAGGCTATTTCATAAATAAGTTCAACAAAAAAGGCAAAATGTATTATTTTTTAAAAAATGTAAAAAAAATTAATTTTTTTCTTGCTTTTTGTTGTGTGTTGAGGTATTATATATGGGCAGTCAACGAAATGGTTCCGTAGCCAAGTGGTAAGGCAATAGACTGCAACTCTGTGATCATCAGTTCAAATCTGATCGGAACCTCCATAAATGATGGGGTCGTGGCGGAATAGGCAGACGCAACGGACTTAAAATCCGTTGGGAGAAATCCCGTGTGGGTTCAAGTCCCACCGTCCCCACCATTTTTTGGAAAGATAGCTAGAAACATTTATTTCTAGCTTTTTTCGTGCTTATTTGGACAACTCAAAGACCAAGTTTACCATATATAATTATATCTTAACTTGAATTGCTAAAATATAATTAAAGTGAGGTACGTATTATGGGTTGGATTGATAGAACAACTAAAAAGCGAATAGCTGAATTGGATGAACATACAGAATTGAATTCGCATGATTTTGCGAAAAAGCACAATGAAAGAATGAAAAATATTAAATTCTATGTGATTCTAATCCTTGCAGCTATATTCGTTTTGGCGCTTTGGTATGATTGGAATCATCCAGAAATTAATATATTCCCGATTCTATTTCCAATATTAGTGTAATGAGGAGGAACAACTATGAGCTGGCTTGATAAAATAGTTAAGAAAAGACTGGAAGAGCTCGATGCACATCCTGAATTGAATTCAGATAAATTTTGGGAAAAAATGAGTACGCTGTATTTTGCTATTGTTTTGTTGATTGTTACTGTTCTTATTCTTTTGCTTTGGTATGATCTGGAACATTATGAAATCTGGATCTTTCCACGAAGATGAAAAAAAGCCACATTTGTGGCTATAATAACATAAATCCAATTCCTACGATAACTCCCGTTATAAATAGAATGGAAATGGTTCTTAAAATGTCTTTCTTTCTTGCTTCATAACGAATCATTACAATTAGGCCTAGACCTGCATTTGTGACAAGCCCTGCAAGTAAGGATCCAAATGAAAGTTCTCCAGCTGTATAAAGCTGTGTAAGAACTACGGTAGCTGCACAGTTTGGAATAAAGCCAAATAGAGCAGTAATAATAGGTTGGAATAGATTATTTTGAAGAAGAATCATAGAAAGCGTCTTTTCGCCAATCCATTCCATTAATAGTGTTAATACAAAGCTTGTGATAAAGATAAATACATAGATTTTTAAAGATCTTAATAAGGCACTGATCCATAATGGATACTCAGGATAGCAACATGGACAGCTTGAACCAGAGCTTTCTTCTTCCTCGTATTCATCCTCATCATAATCCTCTTCTTCCATATCTTCGAAACGGAGGATTTTTTGGTTACGGAATAATACGTGATCGGTGAATAATCCTACGACAATCGCAATGATGAGTTTTAATCCTAAAATACCAAGTAAAGATGAATACATTTTAGGATTACTAATCAGAATCGGAATGGCTTCATCGCTTGTCGCAATCATAACACTGACTAATGTTCCTAGCGTAATGTTGTTTTGAACAAACAACATAGCAGCTAAAATACTAAAGCCACATTGCGGTATTAGGCCAACTAAAGCACCAAGTATGGGGCCTAGTCTTTGTAGCCCGAAGAAAAGCTTATCATCTTGTGTATTTTTTCTTTCAAAAACTTCTAAAACACAATATGTGACATACAACAAAGGAAGCATAGCCCACGTATCGTGTATTGTATCTAAAATAATATCTATAAAATTCAAAGGTAGTTCCTCCTAACTTTATTAAGTATACACATTTTTTCAAAAATTGCACGTAAAAAGCAGGTCTATTAGTCAATAGTACCTGCTTTGTCGTTTACAGTGATTTTTTTATGTCTTAATCGAACAGTAATATAATCGTGAATACCTGCATAAATTAAGGCAAAAATTGGAACACCTAAGAACATTCCAACAACACCAAATAATGCACCACCAACGGTAACGGAGAATAAGATCCAGAAGCCAGACATACCTAGCTTATCACCAAGAACGATTGGCTTAATGATATTTCCATCGATTTGTTGGATGATAAATATCACAATCGCAAATATTAAGGCAGATAATGGATCAATCAAACAAAGAATAATAATTACGGGGATGGCACCTAAGAAAGGTCCAAATACAGGAATCACATTTGTCACACCTATAATTAAAGCAATCATATTTGTATATGGGATTTTAAGGAATAAAATCACCACATAACATAAAACACCTACAATAAATGAGTCAATGATGTTTCCAACGATGTATTGTTCAAATACAGTTTTCGCATCATTCGTCCATAGTGTTAAATAGTTCGCAAAGTTTTTATCAAATAATGAATAATTCAGTTTTTTGATTCCTTTTACCAAGGTTTCACGGTCTAGTAAAATATAGAATGCGGAAACGAAAGCTAGAATCAAATTGATAAATCCCTTCACAAAGCTATAAGAATAAGAAGCGATTTTAGGAATTGATTCCGTTACTATACTAGTGATTTTTTTTGTGATGTCAAAGTTGATCAACATTTGTTCTACTTGTTTTTCCGAAATATTCATTCGATACGCAAAATCTTTTGTATAACTAATGAATGTATCTGAATAAACCGCAATATTTGTTGAGAATTGGCGTACAGAATCAACTGTATTCGGAATGATGATTGAGAAGAATAAAATCAAAAATCCGATGGCCAAAATAAATACGATTAATGTAGCTAAAATTCTTTTGTGATTCTTTTGTAGAGGTACATTCTTTAAAAGCTTATTTTCAACCCATTTTTCTGGATTGTTTAAGATAAAGGCAATTCCAATACCAAGTAAGAAGGGGAAAAGAATTGTTATTATAAATTGGATGGCTCGTTTGATATCTTTAAATTTATTCAATATCGTGAAAAAGAGTATTGCGATAATTAAAGATATGGAATAAACAATGATTTTTTGTTTCATTTCCTGAGTGATTTTAAAATGCATGTATGTCAAGGCTCCTTCCATACCATATATAATACCATCTAGAAAAAAATTAAGAAAGACATTATAATAAACCTATGGAAAAAATATTTGAAGGGGCCATTTCCTGCAAAGCCCTATTGGAAGCAGGTACAAGAAATTGTATAAAATTGTATATTGATAAGAAGAAAAATACTAAGGACACTAGATATTTAGTGAGTCTTGCCAAGAATAAAAGTTGTGAAGTTATCTTTTGTACGCGTGAACAAATCAATGATATGGCAACAGGTAAAACACATGGTGGTATCTTACTTTTAGCTGAAGAAAAAGTGATTCCTAAGCTTACGGATGTAAAGGCACATGGATTTTTATGTTACATTGATGGAGTGGAAGATCCATATAATCTAGGAAGTATTTCTAGAACACTATATGCATCAGGCTGTGATGCGATGATCCTTCCAAAAAGAGACTGGAGCTTTGCCGAACAAACAATATTAAAGGCAAGTGCTGGAGCCTATGAGAAGCTTCCTATATATTTTGTGGATAGTGATGAAGAATTAGTGGATTATTGTGCTAAAAATCAACTTCCAATTCTATGTGCACACAGAAAAGATGCCGTAGGATTATATGATTATAGTTTTGAATCTGATTTCTGTTTATGCTTAGGCGGAGCTTTAAGAGGATTAAGCTCAACCATTACTTCGGCTTCGAAACAAAATATTGTCGTAGAATATGGAAGAGATTTTAGAAACGCTCTAGATTCAGCCAGTGCTGCAGCCGTATTTAGTTTTGAAATATTAAGACAAGAAAAAAAGAAGAAATTTTAATATAAAATGTTTCTTCTTTTTAATTTGTTGAATAAATTTTATGTGCTAATTCTTTGTCGGCAAAATCAACAATGATGATTCCATAATTTTTCTTTATCCACTTATAATTCATAAGATATTCGTTTATTTTCATTGCGTATTTCTTTGGATGACCAATCTTGCCTTTGCCACTAGTAGAAGTGAAATTTAAATAGAATGTAGAATCATCTGCCTTTGCGTTTTCCAAACCATATTCAATCGCATCTATTTTATCTTCTATATCATAATTAAAACGATCCTGTATATAGAGCGCTTCATTATTGTTGATACTTGATTTTGTGACAGGAACTTTTAATATTGTACGATCTCCTTGTTCTTCCCAGTTAAAATAAAGACCTTCTTCACTTTCAAATCGAGTGGCTAATATGATTTTATTTCGAACTTCACCAAGCGTAGGAATGCGATTTTCTAAATACCAGTAAGATGAATTGGAGTGAATTTTATTGGTTAGAAGTTGTTTCAAAACATCTAAATTATCTTTACTGTTTTCTTTCTTTACACAAAAGATGACTGCTTCAGAAGGGTGTTTGTCAAGAAATGTATAAATGTCCTTTAAGACATCATCTAAGGATAATGGTTTAGAAAAAAATGAATTATTGTTCTTACACTTCGCAAAGTTGTGTTTTAAAATCAAATCTTGACCATCAATCACAAGGCGGATATCTAAATAGCGATAGCCATTTTCTAATTGTGTTTTGATGGCTGTGTCTTGACATTGAAAGATTGAATTTAAACTTACATATTGTGTGGCTGAATCATGTGTACCTGGAATCGATAATGCACTCAGCTTTGTTTCATCACGGATTCTTTCCATCCAGTTTGATGATGAGTTTTCATTTGCCTGAATCGGTGAAATAAGCATGGAAAAGAGGATTATAAAAATCCCAAGTGTTCTTTGAATTGTTTTCATATTATTATTTTCCTTTAAGTATGTGTGTATGCTTAAGAATAGTGTAACGTATTTTACAAAGATTTAATTTCAGTTTGTATATTCATTAATAAATCTTTTGCAATCTTATAATTGTGAACAAGAAAAAAACAAGCACTATTGAAAATTTTAGATACAAAAGTTATTTATCCTGTGTTCAATTCCTGAACAGTAGGATAATTGTGGTATAATATAGGTATAAAAAGGAAATAATAATATGCCACAAATAATACCGATTAAAGAATTAAAAAATACTTCTGAAATATCAGATTTATGTCACAAAACTGATGAACCTATTTATGTAACAAAAAACGGATATGGAGATATGGTAATCATGAGTATTGAAAATTATGAATCAACTCTGAAAAAACTTGAAATGTACCAAGATATTGCGATTTCTGAATACCAAATTGATATTGGAGAGACGAAAGATGCAAAACTAGCCATTCAAGAAATGAGAAAGAAGTATGGCCTATAATTTGATTATTACCAAACGAGCAGAGGAATTATTGGATGATCTCATTTATCAATTAATAAATAAATATAAGTGTGAAGATACTGCTAAACGATTATTGAATCACATAGGATGTATTAATGATCGTTTAATTGACAATCCATACCAGTTTCCGTTAATAAGAGATAGATATCTTTCTATGAAAGGGTATCGTATTGCGATAATTCCAAAGACGAAATATATCTTAGTATTTGATATAAGAGAAGATACTGTTTTTGTGTTAGGAATATTTCATCAATTAGAAAATTATTGGATAAAAGTATAACAGCACCGTTTATTTGGTGCTTTTACTAGTTTTTAATGGCCTTTCGAATGATTAGAATACCATTGATAAAGAATAATAAGGATGTACAAATATTCAACACTTGGTTGTTGAAACAGATGAGAATAACAGCAATAATGTTTAATATTCCTCTAATTAGATATAAATATACTAAAATAAATATAAATGTCAAAACCGTATTAATGTTATAATAGATACATGCTGATTAATGTATATGTAGAATATAATCGTTTACGCAATACCTTTACATATTCCTGTGATAGTCATGTTGAAGTGGGATGTCGAGTTCGCGTTGAATTCAACAATCGAACGCTTATCGGATTTGTAGAACAAGTGGATGTAGAAAGCGATTTTAAAAATATTAAACCTATTATTGAAGTCATAGATGAAAAGCCATTATTGAATTGTGAATTAAAATTATTGGCAGACTATATGGCTGATTTTTATGCGAGCTCTAAGGTGACCTGTTATAAAACGATGCTGCCACCTGCACTTCGTCCTTCTAGTAATCATTCTAAAGTTATCTATGAAGAGTATGCTGTGTTAAAGGAATCCAATTTGCCATTAACATCAAGACAAAAAGAAGTGCTTACTAGCTTTACTTATCCATGTAAAATGAGTGAGATAAGAAAAGTCAGTTCATCGATTGCGAAAGCTTTATTGGATAAAGGTTATATTGTGATTGAAAAAAGAATTAAGGATTCCAATACGCACGTATCTTCTATTTTGGACGTTCAACATGAACTTACCTTTGAACAAGAACATGCGATTGAAACCATACAAAGTACAGATAAAACGGTTTCCTTACTTCATGGAGTAACTGGGTCTGGTAAAACAGAAGTCTTTTTGCGTCTAGCTGAAAATGTACTGGCTTGTGGAAAACAAGTTTTATTTTTAGTGCCAGAAATCGGATTGACACCCATGATGATTCAAAGGGTGCAGGCGCGCTTCCAACAGAAAATCGCAATCTATCATTCGGGGTTGAATGCGCAGGAAAAACTAGAACAATATAATTTAGTAAAAGAAAATAAAGTAGATATTGTGGTAGGAACTCGCAGTGCCTGCTTCATGCCTTTTTCTTCCTTAGGCTTGATTTTAATGGACGAAGAACACGATTCAAGCTATAAACAAGATAATACACCAAGATATCATACGCGCGATATTGTTTTATTTCGTGCTGCTTACCATAAATGTAAGGTTGTTCTAGCTAGTGCTACACCATCCTTGGAATCATATGCACGTGCCTATAAGAATGTATATGAGTTAATTGAATTAAAGCATCGTATTCATGAAATGCCAGAAATTCAATTGGTGGATATGAAAAAGGAAAGAGTCACAAATGGTTTGTCACAAACATTGCTGCAAGCGATTTATGAGCGTCTTTCTAGAAAAGAACAGGTTATCTTACTTTTAAATCGAAGAGGCTACTTGCCAGTTGTTAGATGCAGCGACTGTGGACATGTACGTATTTGTCCGGATTGTGGCATTGCCTTAACGTATCATAAAAACCAAAATGCGCTGGTTTGTCATTGTTGCGGAAGACAATTTCCATTTCATGAAGAATGTCCAAGCTGTCATTCAAAAAATTATTTTAAGGCAGGTATGGGAACAGAAAGATTAGAAGAACAAATTCTAGAGATATTTAAGGATTATCATGTCGTTCGTATGGATGCCGATAGCACACGAAGAAAGAATGCACATGAAAAGTTATTAAAGGAATTTGAAGAATCAGGAGATCTTTTGATTGGTACGCAGATGGTGGCCAAGGGCTTAGACTTTGAAAGAGTGACCTTAGTCGGTATTTTAAATGCGGATGCCACGCTTTGTCGAAATGACTATCGTGCCAGTGAAACAGCGTATGAAATGTTAGAGCAGGCAAGTGGAAGAAGTGGAAGAGGTACATTAAAGGGTGAGGTTCTCATTCAAACCTTTGATCCGGATCATTTTGTGATGCAATGTGTGAAGCTGCATGATTATAAATTGTTCTTTAATCAAGAAATGAAATATCGCCATTTGGGTATGTATCCACCTTATGTATATTTATGTACATTGGTATTTACTCATTTCGATATTAACGAAGCCTACAAACAAGCCAATGAGGCGAAGGCTTATTTTCAATCAATTCGAGTCTTAGGCCCAATTGAAATTCGTATGCAACAAAAGAAGCGTCGTGTGCGTTTGATTTTAAAGTCAAAGGATGATAAATTGTTGCATACACTCGTTAAGAATTATTTAGATACAACAAAACAAATTGTGGATGTGAATATGCATCCTGTGATGATGGAGGAATAAAATGCGAAAGTGGTTATGGAAAGCTTTAGATGAGGTAGTCAATAAAGAGGTATACTCCAATTTATATTTAAGAAATCATTTACATGAAGTAAGCGAAAGGGATCGTGCCTTAGCAACAAGAATTTTTTATGGAACCATTCAAAATTATCGTTATTGCAGAGCATGCTGGTCTAAATTTGTAGAGAATAAAGTAAATGACAAAATGGATGTTTTACTAACAATGAGCACATATCAATTGTTGTTTTTAGATAAAGTGCCTAGCTATGCGATTGTGAATGATGCGGTAAATATTGCCAAAAAAATAAATGTGAAATATGCAGGATTGACCAATGCGGTTTTACACAAAGTAAAACACATTGAAACAAAGGATGTAGCTTTAAAATATTCCTTGCCAGATTGGCTTTATAAAATGTGGGTGAGTCAATATGGACAAGAACAAGCCTTAATTATGGCTAAGGCAAGTGTAAATATTTTACCTTTATATGTCAGAAGAAACGTGTTAAAGACAGAGGTTGAGGATTTTTCCTCTTCTGAGTTTATTTGCGTTAAGGACCCTCTTTATATCTATACACAGAATGATTACTTTCATCATCCATACTATCAAAAGGGATATATGAGTGCACAAGATGAGGGGAGTTTTGCGATTGCCAAGTTCGTAGATCCAAAGGAAAATGAAAAAATTTTAGATTGTTGTGCGGCGCCAGGAACAAAAACAATGGCCATGGCTGAAATGATGTACAATAAGGGGCATATTGATTCATTTGATTTACATGCACATCGTAAGGATTTAATTGAAAGTGATGCCAAACGATTAGGTATCGATATTGTCCATGCAGGTGTTCAGGATGCGACTAAATTTAAAAGCTCAGTTTTGTATGATCGTATTTTATGTGATGTGCCATGCTCTGGTTATGGGGTGTTATCAAGAAAGCCGGATATAAAATTGCGTATGTTGCCAGAGGATATGGATACATTGATTCCTTTGCAGTATGCCATATTAAATAATGTATGTCAGTATGTTAAGGAGGGTGGAATTATTGTATATTCCACTTGCACGATGAATAAAAAAGAGAATGAAAAACAGATTCAGAGATTTTTAAAGGAACATGATATGTTCCGTTTGGTTGATGAAGTAAACATTTTCAGCGATTCTAAGCAGGATGGCTTCTATATGGCAAAACTGGTACGTAAATGATATAATGAAAGATAGAAATTGAGGTGCTATTTTGGAAAGTTTATACAATTTAAATTATGATCAAATGTGTGAATATGCATTGGATCACGGATGGAAATCGTATCGAGGACATCAAATTTTTCAATGGTTATATCGTAACCGTGTATTTGATATTGATGAAATGACGAATGTATCAAAGGAAACAAGAGAAATCTTAAAGAAAGATTTTATTGTGAATCCTTTAGAATTAATAAAAAAACAAGTTTCACATGATGGAACTACAAAATTCTTGTTTAAAACAAGTGATGGTGCACTACTTGAAAGTGTTATGATGGTTTTTGATTATGGTAGAAGTGTATGTGTATCTAGCCAGGTCGGCTGTAACATGGGATGTGCTTTTTGTGCGAGTGGTTTGACGAAGAAAAAAAGAGACTTAACAAGTGGTGAAATGGTCGCTCAGGTTATGTATGTTCAAAAGGAATTGGATAAGGATAATTTGCGACTTTCACATATCGTTGTTATGGGGACTGGAGAGCCATTTGATAACTATGACAATGTTATGAATTTCTTGGCGACTGTAAACCATGATCGTGGCTTAGGTATTGGTTCTAGACATATCACGATTTCAACATGTGGTATTGTTCCAAGAATTTATGATTTTGCGAATGAACATACACAATACAATTTGGCAATTTCTTTACATGCACCAAATGATGAGCTGCGTGATAAATTAATGCCAGTCAACCATGCTTATCCATTAAAGGAATTAATGGAGGCTGTAAAATATTATGGTCAGGAAAACAATCGTCGTTTGACTTTTGAATATATTTTGTTGAATGGTGTAAATGACCATCCGGAGCATGCCAAACAATTATCGAAGCTTTTACATGGAATGAATGCCTATGTGAATTTAATTCCATATAATGCCGTCGATGAAAAAGGCTTTAAATCCGTGAGCCATGACGAAGCCATGGTTTTCTATGATTTGTTGATGAAGAATCATGTGCGTTGTACGATTCGAAAGGAACATGGAAACGATATTGATGCAGCGTGTGGTCAGTTAAGAATAAAGGAAATTAAAAAGGAAGGAATTTAGGCAGATGAAAGTTTTTGGGAATACAAATGTAGGTCTTGTAAGAAAATTAAATGAAGATGATTATTGTATTGCTCATAATGCCAATGATGAATGGATGTTGATCGTTTGTGACGGAATTGGTGGGGCAAAGGCAGGAGAAGTGGCTAGTCATGTGGCTGTCATGACGATGTATGAAGCGTTTATGAAATCTCCTGAATTTAAAAAAGATCGACAGGTAGATAACTGGATTCGTGAGAATTTAAATCAGGCCAATGATTTTATTTATTCCAAAAGCTTAAAAAACCCTAATGAAAGAGGTATGGGAACAACGGCTGTCGGTGTTATTGTTGCCCATATTGGAACCTTCATTTTTAATGTTGGAGACTCAAGAATCTATGCAGATTATAATAATGAATTGATTCAAATGAGTGAGGATCATAGTGTGGTTGCCCAGCTTTTAAAGGAGGGAAAAATCACACTTGAAGAAGCAAAAACACATCCTAAAAAGAACACTTTGAACAATGCTCTTGGAGTTTGGCATGTGTTCCGTATTGACATCAATAAAATTGAAAATACTTATAAATATTTATTGGTTTCAAGTGACGGATTACATGGATATGTTGAGAAAAGAGTGATTTCGGATATTGTTCATGATGATACGCTTTCTTTAAAGGAAAAAACAGAAACACTGATCGCAAGAGCTAATCAATCAGGTGGATATGATAATTGCACGGTGATTCTAATGGAAAATAGTGGAGAATAGTATGATGATGGAACAAATAGCGAACCGCTATGAGATTTTGTCTTTGATTGGACAAGGTGGAATGGCGGATGTCTATAAGGCAAGAGATACGATATTAAATCGTGTTGTCGCAATAAAGGTTCTACGTGCAAAATTAAGTGATGATGCGATGGCACTTGTGCGTTTTCAACGCGAGGCAAGTGCTGCAAGTCGCTTATCACATCCTAATGTTGTCGACATATATGATGTAGGCGAATATGAAGGTATGCACTATATTGTCATGGAATTTATTCGTGGAAGAACTTTAAAGGAATTGATTGCGCAACGCGGTGCCCTTGATGTAGATGAAGCCATTGGTGTTATGAAACAATTGGTGAGTGCCATCAATCATGCACATGAGCATAAAATTATTCATCGTGATATCAAACCGCAGAATGTTTTAGTTAAAGATGATGGAACAATCAAGATTACGGATTTTGGGATTGCGGTTGCGAATGGAAGTGTACAGCTGACCTATAATAATACGGTTATGGGTTCTGCACACTATTTAGCGCCTGAAACAACACAGGGAAAGGAACCCAATGAACAAGTTGATATCTATTCATTAGGAATCGTATTCTATGAATTATTAACGGGGCATGTCCCTTTTACAGGAAAAACACCAACGGAGATTGCGATTAAGCATTTACGCAAGCCCATACCGTATGTACGTGATTTTAATCCGAATATACCTCAGTCGGTTGAGAATATTGTTTTAAAGGCAACCGCAAAGAATTTAGAGGACCGTTATGTTTCTTGTAAGGAAATGCTTTATGATTTGATTCATTGTTTAGATCCTGAATACAAAAACATGAGTCGTATTCGTGTGGATGTAACTCCAAGCAAGGATTTAATGAAATGTGAGGATGGTCATATTGAGTTTGTGGATGAATCCGATAAAGAAGATAAAAAGTCAAGAAATTGGATTGCCGCATTAATGATTAGTGCAGCTATAATTATTTCGATTATTGTGCTTGTCTTGATTGCCAGTATTACAGGCTTGATTAAAATCGATGGCTTTTTAGGTTATCAAACAATGCCAGATGTGAAGGATTTAACACAGGAAGAAGCTATTGATACGCTTCAGGCTGCTCATTTTAATACTTCAAAGGTCAAATATGAATATAAGGTCAGCGATAAGTATGATGAGGGCAAGGTCATTAAGTCTAACTATAAAGAGGGAGAAGTCATTTTAAATGATTCAAAAATCGTATTAACGATTTCAAAGGGCGCTACATATTTAGTACCTGACTTTACAGATAGTTCTTATGCGGATGCTCAGTATCAGTTGTCACAGAATGCCCCTAATGTCGAAATAAATGTTGAATTTAAGGGTACAAAGGATCGCGATACAGGTATAATTCTAGAACAGAAGGGTTTAAAGCCTGGAAAGCGAATTGATCCAGACAGCAGTGAGAAAATTTACTTTGTAGTAAGTACTTATCCTTCGATTGTGATTCCGTCCGATTTAATTGGGCAAGACGTATTGAGTGCGAAGGATGAATTAAATGATTTAGGAATTGCGGTTGTTGTCACAAAGATTGACGGAGGACAAGGGACAAACAAGGTTGTCAGTGTTTCTCCAGATGTAGGAACCGAATATGTACAGGAAGGAACAAACAGTGTAGTTACATTGTTTTATGATTAATATGCAGCAGGGAAGAATTGTAAAAATTATTTCGAATCAGTATACGATTCAAAATGAAACGGAAGAGATCATCGCTAAGCCAAGAGGCAAGATGCGTCAACAAGAGGCTCCTGTTGTCGGTGATTTTGTGGAATATGAAAAGATTGAAGACGCATATCGTATCCACAAGATTCTTCCACGTACGAATCGTTTACTACGTCCGGCCATTGCGAATGTGGATCAGGCTTTAATCGTAACAAGCTTAAAGGATCCAGATTATTCATGTCATTTGTTGAATCGTTTGATTTTTTTAGTCAGCTTAGCACATGTAAAGCCAGTTATTTGTGTGACAAAGCAGGATTTATTAGAGGATTCTCAAGCTATTTTGGCAGATTTAGGAAAATATAAAAAGGCCGGATATGAGGTTGTGTTCTCAAATCCAGGAAGTGATGATGTAGAGCTTAAACAAATTTTAAAGGGCAAGGTATCTGTACTTTGTGGTCAATCTGGAGCTGGTAAGAGTTCTTTATTAAATCGTTTAAATCCAGATTTTGAATTACAGACACAAGCCATTTCGAAAGCTTTAGGTAGAGGAAAACATACAACGCGCTATTGTCAGCTTCATGAAGTTTGCGATGGCTTAGTTGCGGATACACCTGGTTTTTCGAGCTTAGATTTTACACGATTAGATACAAGTCATCTTGATGAATGTATCCTTGATTTTAAACCTTATATTCATTCTTGTCGCTTCTCCGATTGTAAGCATTTGAATGAACCAAACTGCAAGATTAAGGAAGCAGTCAAACAAGGCTTGATCAACGAAACGATTTATGAGGATTATAAAAATATTATGGAACAGAGAGGTAAGTTTTAATGAATGAAATCGTAATTGCACCTTCTATTTTATCGTTGGACTATTCCAATGTGAGTGCACAATTAGAAGAATTAAAGGCGTCTAAGGCAAAATGGTTACATTTTGACGTGATGGATGGTCATTTTGTACCGAACCTTACTTTTGGTCCGGATATTTTAAAAGGATTCAAAAAGGCATGTCCACTTTTTATGGATGTACATTTGATGGTTACAAATCCAGAAAAATATGCGCCGATCTTTATTCAAAATGGAGCGGATTTAGTTAGCTTTCATACTGAAGCCTTAGATAATGATTTGACTCGTATTCAAGGCTTGTTAGATGAAATTCATCGTTTAGGTGCAAAGGGTGGAATTGTTGTAAAACCAAATACGCCTATTGAACCTTTTGAAGAAGTATTAGAGGCATGTGATCTTGTACTAGTTATGAGTGTGGAGCCAGGTTTTGGTGGTCAGAAATTTATGCAAGATATGCTGAAAAAAGTAGAGTGGTTAAAAGAAAAGCGTGAAGCATTAAAGCTTTCATATCGTATTGAAATTGATGGAGGAATCAATCAGGATACATATAAATTAGCACTTGATGCTGGGTGCGATACTTTAGTTGCGGGTAGCTACGTATTTAAGAATGATATTGCCAAGACTATAGAAGGTATGTTGAAATAAGATGACTTGTGCTGTTTTAATTACACCACTTGTTGATGTTGTGCCAGTAATTCAGGATTGTGATTATATCGGTGTGGATGCAGGTGCCTTAAAAATTATTGATCAGGGATTTCCTATTAAAATGGCTGTAGGTGATTTTGACTCATTAAAGGAAGAGGACCTAAAAAGAATTACGTGTCCGATTGAAAGACATCCTATTATGAAGGATGAAACGGATTCCGAATTGGCAATCCGCCTTTGTAAGGATTATGACACAATCTATCTATATGGAGGTATGCAAGGAAGAATCGATCATACGATTGCGAATATTCGTTTGGCGATGTATCGTTTCGATAATCTTGTCTTAATAGATGATCATCAAAAAATATCAGTTATGAATGTAGGAATTCATGAAATTGATGACAGCTATCATCATATCTCTTTTTATCCTATCCAAGAGGGTGTGCTCTCTTTAGAGGGATTTTTGTATCCGTTACAAAAAAGACGGATTTATATTGAGGAAATTTATACGACAAGTAACTCGCTTGTAGCTAATAAAGGGATCATTCGGGTGGATGAAGGCAAATTTTTGTGTGTGCAGTCAAACTGGAGGTAGTCTATGTTCTATGATGTAGCTATGAATTTTGTGATTGGAACACTTTTAATCATAGCCGGAGCCATTATGGTCTGGATTCCGAATCGTGTCTTTGCGTGGATCTTAAGCGTTTCAATTTTATTTCTATTGATTAATGGATGTGTTCTGTTGTTTCGTTTTGTGAAACAAAAAAAGAATAAAGATTTTTTCTTTTCCATATTATCCTTTGCGTTTATGTTCTTTTTGATGAACTTTCGTTATCTTCCACAATGGATCTTACGCGTAAATTTTGGGGGATATTGTATTTTATGTGGAACGGCCTGCTTCATTCAGCTAGTTATTGATAAAATCAATCATTTGAAGGGAAAATTCTTGAACTCTATTTTTACCTTTATTTACATTTTCTTTGGCTTTTATCTATTGTTGAATCCAGACTTTCATACAGACCTATTAATGCGAGCTTTTGGAATTTACTTCATTATTTTAGGATCTCGCTATCTTGGCGATGGATATGAAGGTATCAATCCATTAACGAAATATAAGTGGAAGCGCAAGGTAAGAATTACTTTACCTGCCTTTCTTTGCGCTTTAGTGCCAGATGCAGCTTTAACAAGTATCAACCGATATTTGGAAGATGGAAAGCCAGAAGATTTAAACACCTATAAAAAGGATGAAATTGTTCGTTTAAAGGTAATTGTGCATGTGGGTCCTAAGGGTTTTCAAAAGGTTGGTCACATTTGTTTCGCATTTGATAATATAGTTTATAGCTTTGGGAATTATGACAGTGATTCCTTTCGGTTAAATCAAACTATAGGGGATGGAACCTATTTTACAGTTCCTTTAGAGAAATATATTCCGAATATGATTACGGCCGAAAATAATTCGATATTCGAATATGGTATTTATACAACACCGGACCAAAATGAAGCGATTGAAAAACAGATTCAAAAAATTAAGGAGAATGGATATCGCTGGTATAGCCGAATCGAGAAGGCAGATGGGTATGATCGTTTCAATGAATTTGAGATGGATTATCCAAGTCGTCTGCACTATCGTACGGGAGCTAAGCTTTATAAGGTAAAGCGAGGCAAATTCCATATTTATTGGGCTTTAGGTGATAATTGTGCTTCCTTTACAGATTTAGTGCTTGGTACCTTAGGAGCTGATGTATTGAGTATGCGTGGTATTATTTCGCCAGGAACTTATTTGGACTGGCTTCAAAAGGAATATTTAAAAAAGAATAGTCCAATCGTATTCCGTCAAATCTATACAAAGGATACGATTTCGATTTAGAAATGGATAAAAGAATGAATGGATATTTTTATGTACTGACATCAATCGATATATTTGTCCTTGGCTTTATGTGTGTTTTGACTAAATTAAGCGAGTCACTGAACCAAAAACAGAAGCGTGGTTTCCTTTTTGCGTTTGGATTGATTGCGTTTATTTCTTTATTAGAAGTTGTAACATTAAAGGTAGATGGTTTACCAATAAAGTATCGTTGGTTAAATATTATATCGAACTATCTAGGCTTTGGACTAACACCCTCTGTATGTATATGTTTAGTATATGTGCTAGATAAAAAGATGAAATTGAAATGGGAATTAAAGATTGCCATTTTATGTGAAATCATATATCTTTTGATTCTTGGATTTTCTATTCCATTCGGCTGGGTGTTTTCTGTGAGTCAAAGTAATATATATTCGCGAGGTCCTTATTTCTTTATTTATATTTTTGCGTATTTCTTGAGTATATTATATTTATCTTTATCAACAATTATAGTTTCAAAACAGTTTCAAGCAAGGCATTGGTTTATCCGCTAGTGATTTTCTTAGGCGCAGAAACAATCATACAAATAATCGTTCCAAATCTTCATGTGAGTTGGATGTGTGTGACGTTACTTTCAGTTTTATATTTTATATATTGTAGTGAAATGTGGCATCAATTAGATGCATTGACTGGATTATTAAATCAGAATAGTTTCTTGAATCGTAGTGAAGAGATGCATTATACAAATGGGATGTTGATTGTGTTTGATGTGGATGATTTTAAGCATGTCAACGATGTATATGGGCATGTTAAAGGAGATTTGTGTTTAAGTGTCATTGCGAATTGTATCAAGGGGGCTTATGCCCAGTATGGATATTGTTACAGAATTGGTGGAGATGAATTCTGTGTACTCTTAAAAAATAATCGGAATGAGGATGCGTGTTCATTAAAATTTGAACATTTAATGGAAGTAAAGCGTAGAAAGCTTGCATATTTACCAAAGGTTTCATATGGATCGGCTTTATTATTGACAGGAGATATTGTGAGTGTCAAGGACTTGGCAGATCAAAATATGTACATGCATAAACATCAGAAGAAAGAAAAGGAACAGTGATTTCGCTGTTCCTTTTAAGATAGAAGCCAAGTTAGAATTTCACTGATGACATCTAAAATGGTAACTCCTTTTTTGATTTCATCATTCTTTTTCTTGATATTAATGATTTCGGTTTTTGTATATCCTTTTTTAGAAAGCTTTTTAATATCTTTTTCACTTATACAAAGTTCGAGTAATTCATTCATATCTTTTTGATTCATTGTTTTGAATGATCCTTTCTATATTGTAATGGGGAAATACAGGTTGCTTTTTTGAATGCTTGGGCAAAGTAGGATTGACTCGTAAAGCCAACGATAATAGCAATTTCTGAAATTTGTAGATTGGTTGTTGAAAGGAGAAGCTTGGCTTCTTCAATTCTTTTTTGAATCATATAATTAATGGGAGAAATGCCTTTATATTGTTTGAAGACATGTACAATATGATATTTATTTAAAAAGGTAACTTCACTTAATTTATCGAGTGTGACATCCTCTTTAAAGTGAGCATCAATATATTTTTCAATGAAGACACAATCCTTATTGGCTTTATTGACAGGTGTGGTTTTTAGACTAATATGAGCACGACGCATTAGGTTGATCAGTAAAACTTCTAAGAGATTTTGACAAAGAGACTGGTATTCCATGTCTTTTGTCTTCACCTCAAGTAATATGGTTTTTAAATAGAATAAGACTTCATGTTTATAGTCATAATAGTTGGCAATGCTGCAGCCTTGTTCTTCATCTTGTTCCTTTGAGAAATAAGTAATACCTTCAATTCCCATAACGATATATTCAAAATTAACATTCTCAATCCCGCGTTCTGTATGTGAAACTAGGGGATTCACAATAACTAAATCGTCTTCCTTTACTGGATAGGCTTTATTATCTAAACATAGAAGACCATTTCCTTTTGTCACATAAAACATTTCTGTATATAAATGTGTGTGCAGCATGGAATTCCATTCGTGATCAAATTTCGATTCCGTAATATATAGTAGCTTAGGTCTAGATTGATTGAAATTGACTTGGTCGATTTGAAAGCGTTGTGTACTCATAAAACACCTCTTTTTTATTATTATATATTCTTTTTTGCTGTTTATCAATTTTGTTTTTTGAAATCATAAATCGCAATATATCTAAAAAGAAGGACCATATATTTATGATAAAGCGCTTATAAATAAGATATACTTAGCGTGTAAGAAAAAGGAGTTCATACGAATTATATAGGAGGTAAAGTATGAAAAAATTTATTACTGCTGGATTATCATTTGCGATGGCAGCTTCAATGTTGGCAGGATGCTCAAGCAAACCAGCTGATGATTCTGATTCTGGAGATAAACGTGTTCTTAAATTCGATTCATTCTCTGGTGGAAATGGTGAAAAAGTATTCACAAAATTGGCTAAGGCTTTTGAAAAGGCAAATCCAGATGTAGATGTTCAATTGCGTTTTGAAAAAGAATTGCCAGATGTATTAAATAAAGAAAATGCGAAGGGTGAATATTCTGATGTTGTTTATTATAATTTAGGTCAACCTTCTGGATATACAGAAACGCAATTAAATACACATGAAGTATTAGACATTTCAGATGTTGTTGAAGAAGTAGGTATGGATGAAAACTATGCGAATAGTAGTATCGTACAATATTATGGAGATGGAAAATCTTATTTGATGCCACTTAAGACTACACCTGCTGGATTCTTCTATAATACTGAATTAGTTGGTGAAGGCAAGAAATACGAACTTCCAACAACTTGGGAAGAATTCTGGGCATTAGGTGATCAAGCTAAGAAAGATGGTATCGCATTATTCACATATCCAACAAATGGTTACTTTGATAATACATTAAATGCATTGTTGAAGGAAACTGGTGGAGAAGAATTATTAACAAATGTATTAAATTATGACAAGGATGCTTGGAATACAGATGGTGCTAAACAAACTATCGATATTTTAGCTAAATTAGTAAGTCCTGATTATTTATATGGAGATACAGTAGCGAATGCGAATGCGAAAGATGGATTCACAATGAACCAACAGGCTGTTATTGATGGAAAAGCATTATTTATGCCAAATGGTGACTGGGTAGTGAATGAAATGGCAGATACAACTCCTGAAGATTATCACTGGGGATTACTTCCATTGCCTGCTCTTGAAAAAGATGGTGAACGTTTCGTAGGTTCTATGACTGAACAAGTATGGATTCCTGCTCAAGCTAAAAACGTCGATGATGCGAAAGCATTCTTGAAGTTTATCTATTCTGAAGAAGGCGTTAAGATCATGGCTGAAGGCGGAAATATTGTTCCAACAAAAACTATGTCTGATACAATCGCAGCTATGGAAGATGGATATACAAAAGAATTCTTCTCAGTATATGACAATGCTTCTGCAGCCTTAGGTGCATTTGCTCCTTATAACACAGATAATTTACCTGATTTCGACCGTGCAGCTACAGTATTTGGCTCAATCGATTCTTTAGCTACTGGTGAATTAACTACAAAAGACTATCAAAAGAAATTAACAGATGCTTGGGTTAAGTTATCTAAAAATAAGGCAGTTGCTGAATAATTAAAATTAGTATATTAAACATGAAAGCGATGAGCAAATTGTTGCTCGTCGCTTTTTCAAAGATGGGAGGTAACTCATGAATAAAAAGAAAGCACAAAACCGTTTCGTATTTGCGTGTCTTGCACCGGCCGTTATTTTAGTTGTCATTTTTATGGTTATTCCAACGATTGATGTATTTAAGACGGCATTCTTTAAAAAGAGCAATTTCGTAAGTGATGCCACTTTTGCGGGCTTGTTTAACTTTAAGGTTCTTTTTAACGATATGCGTTTTATTGAGGCCATGCAAAATACAATCTTGTATGTTGTGCTGATCACAATCATTACATTGGTGTTAGCGGTTTTATTCGCAACCTTATTAACTCGTGAAGAATTTATTGGAAAGAACTTCTTCCGTGTTATTTTCTATATTCCGAATATTTTAAGTATTGTTGTTATTGCGGGAATCTTCTCAGCAATCTATCAGCCATCAAATGGTATTTTAAATACCTTCCTAGGCATGATTGGACTTGAATCTTGGCAGCAAAAATGGATGGGAAATCCAGCAATCATCAACTATTCGATTATTGGTGCATTGGTTTGGCAGGCCATTGGATATTACATGGTTATGTATATGTCAAGTATGACAAGTATCCCTGAAAACCTTTATGAGGCAGCAAGCCTTGAAGGGGCAAGTAAAGTAAGACAATTCTTTATGATTACGTTGCCTTTGATTTGGGATAATATTCGTACAACTTTAACTTTCTTTGTGATTTCTACCATTAATTTATCGTTTATGTTTGTGCAATTAACAAGTGAAGGTAACTTAGGCAGTGAAGTCGCATTGAACTATATGTATAACAATGCGTTTGCAGGTAAATATGGATTTGGTATGGCCGTTGGAGTATGTATCTTCGTATTCTCATTTGCGTTATCAGCCATTATAAATAAGGTCACTGAACGTGATGTATTACAGTATTAGGAGGATGAGATATGAAAAAGCGTAATTTTCCTTTATACAAAATCTTTGTTTATGTTGCATTGATTACTTTGGCAATATCGATTATTGTGCCAATCGCATGGGTGTTTCTGGCATCTTTAAAATCACAGCTTGAACTTGTTAGCGGTAATCCATTTGATTTTCCTAAACAAATGCTATGGTCAAACTTTGCGGATGCCTTCGTAAAGGCAAGAATGGGAGATTATTTGTTAAATACAATTATTGTTACGGCATTATCTCTTGTAATCTTGTTAGTGGTTGCGCTACCTGCATCTTATGTTCTTGCACGCTTTGATTTTGTGGGCAAAAAATTTTTTAACGGATTGTTCATGGCTGGATTGTTTGTCAATGTAAACTATATTGTATTACCAATTTTCTTAATGTTATTTAATGCAGATATCAAGCTAGGTGTTGATTTCTTCTTGAATAGTAAATTCTGGTTATCTGTTGTTTATGCTGCAACAGCTTTGCCGTTTACGATTTATTTGTTGACTGGCTATTTTAAAACGTTGCCTAAGGCATATGAAGAAGCTGCTCGTATTGATGGCTGTGGTTATTTTAAGACCATGACTAAAATTATGATTCCGATGGCACGCCCAAGTATTATTACCGTGATTTTATTTCAGTTCTTGGCATTCTGGAATGAATATATTATTGCGTTTACTTTCATGGATAAAGAAAATGCGACCTTGGCCGTTGGTGTTAAATATTTGATGGCCGATGCTAAATCACAAGCTAACTTTGGTGTTATGTATGCAGGATTGGTAATAGTTATGATTCCAACATTGGTTCTTTATATTTGTGTTCAAAAGAAGATTACACAAGGTATGAGTATTGGTGGAATGAAAGAGTAAGGTGTCTAATATGAGAGATGAAAATAAAGTAATGAACATAATTATGATCGTTTTATTCTTTGTGTTCTTGGGCATGATCATTTGGGCACAGAAGACGGTGAGTGTTCGCAATCTGATGATTGAAATCGTTGGATTGACAGGTTTACTAACATTGTTGTTTTTATACAACAGGAAACATAAATAGGAGGAAGAAGTATGGCAGAGTTATCATTGCAGCATGTTGATAAAATATATGACAACAATGTGCAAGCTGTATTTGACTTTAATTTAGAAGTTAAAGATAAAGAGTTTATTGTGTTTGTAGGGCCAAGTGGATGTGGTAAATCAACTACACTGCGTATGATTGCTGGTTTGGAAGAAATTAGCGCAGGGGATTTCTACATTGATGGAAAAAGAATGAATGATGTCGAGCCAAAGGATCGTGATATTGCGATGGTATTCCAGTCTTACGCTCTATATCCACATATGAGTGTATATGAGAATATGGCTTTTGGCTTGAAACTTCGCAAATATAGTAAGGAAGAAATTGATAAGCGTGTTCATGAAGCAGCGCGTATTTTGGAAATTGAACCTTATTTGGATCGTAAGCCTAAAGCTCTATCTGGTGGACAAAGACAGCGTGTTGCCTTAGGTCGTGCTATTGTACGTAATGCGAAAGTATTCTTAATGGATGAGCCATTATCGAACTTGGATGCAAAATTGCGTGTACAGATGCGTTCTGAAATCATTCAGCTACACGAAAGAATTGGAGCTACTACAATTTATGTAACACACGATCAAACAGAGGCCATGACAATGGCAGATCGTATTGTTGTTATGAAGGGTGGATATATCCAGCAGATTGGTACGCCAAAAGAAATTTATAATAATCCTGCAAACTTATTTGTTGCTGGATTCTTAGGGGCTCCTGCTACAAACTTTATTAAAGGTGTTTATAAGGATGGATTCTTTATTGTGGATGATATGAAGATTGAAATTCCTTTGATGTTTAAAGAAAAGCTTTCTACATATGATGGAAAAGAAGTCATCATGGGTATTCGTCCAGAGGATCTACATGGAGAAGGTATTGTTGCGGATACGTATCCAAGTGCACTTTTCGATTTTGAAATTGAAGTTGCCGAATTATTAGGCCATGAATATATATTGCACGGATCATTAAAAGGACAAAACATGTGTGCTAAAGTAAATTCTCGTTTGGAGCCAGAAGCACATACGACAATCAAGCTAACAATGGACTTATCGAAAGTACATTTCTTTGATTTAGAAACTGAAAATAGAATTGATTAATTTAGGAGAAAATAAAATGATTGAAACAGGACGAGTAACTGTACCGACAGATGTGGATGTAATTGATGCAACCTTAGAGATTATTAAACGTTGGAAAGCCGATGCGATTCGTGATTGTGATGGAACGGATATGCCTGAAGAATTGCGTAATATGGATATCAAGCAATATGCGACATATTACACAACTAGAAAAGATAATGAGTGGGCAAAGGCCAATCCAGATGAAATTCAACAGATGTATTTGATGAGTGATTTTGTCACTGCAAAATCGACAGAATTAAACATTAAAATCATGGAGCATTTCTATAAGGATCAATTAAAGCCAAACACAAAAGATAATCACAGATGGTGGGAAGTTATTGATCGTACAACAGATGAAGTTGTCACAAACTGGGATTATGATGAAGAAACAAGGGAAGTAACGATTCATGAAGCGATTCCTTATCATGCTTATACGGTTAGCTTTTTAGCTTTTGTGATTTGGGATCCTGTACACATGTATAATGCCCTAACAAATGATTGGAAGGATGAAGAGCATCAAATGACCTTTGATGTTCGTCAACCAAAAACACAAAAGCATTGTTTAGATAAATTCAGAAAATTCTGCGAAGAAAGAGATGATGTAAATGTTGTTCGTTTTACAACCTTCTTCCATCAGTTTACTTTGCAGTTCGATGAATTTGCACGTGAAAAATTTGTTGATTGGTTCGGATATAGTGGTTCGGTATCACCATATATCTTAGAGCAGTTTGAAAAGGAAGTTGGATATCCATTTAGAGCTGAATATATTATCAACAAAGGTTTTAATAACTCAACTTTCTGTGTACCTACGAAAGAATATCGTGATTTTATGGACTTCCAGCAGCGTGAGGTTTCTAAATTAGCTAAGAAATTCGTTGATATTTGTCATGAATATGGAAAAGAAGCGATGATGTTCTTAGGGGATCACTGGATTGGTACAGAACCATTCGGTAAATATTTTGAATCAATTGGTTTGGATTCTGTCGTTGGTTCAGTTGGTTCAGGAACGACACTTCGTTTAATTTCAGATATTAAAGGTGTTAAGTATACAGAAGGAAGATTTTTACCATACTTCTTCCCGGATGTATTCCATGAAAATGGAGATCCATTAAAAGAAGCTAAGGTAAACTGGGTAACGGCTCGTAGAGCCATTTTGCGTAGTCCAGTCGATCGCATTGGATATGGTGGATATTTAAAGCTTGCCTTAGATTTCCCTGAATTTATTGACTATATTGAAAAGGTTTGTGATGAGTTCCGCACATTATATTCTCATGTCAATCAACAAGTACCACACAACCTATTAAAGGTAGGTGTAATCAATAGTTGGGGAGAACTTCGTCGTTGGGGTACACATTTAGTACATCATGCGATCTGGTATAAACAGATTTATTCATATACAGGTGTCATGGAGGCTTTAAGCGGTTTCCCATTTGATGTTCATTTCATAAGCTTTGATGAGATTCGCAAAGACCCATCTATTTTAGATGATATGGATGTTGTCATGAATATTGGTTCAGCTTATACAAGCTTTAGTGGCGGTGCTGAATTTGATGAAACAATTATTACAGCTTTGCGTCGTTATGTAGATCAAGGTGGTGGATTCATTGGTGTGGGTGAACCTACAGCTATTAATCGTAATGGCAAATACTTTACATTATATGATGTCTTAGGTGTAGATGAAGAGCTAGGCTTTACAATGCATACAGACAAGTATAATTGGGAAGTACATCCAAATCATTTCATTACTGAGCAATTAGAGCATGAGGATTGGGGAGAATGTATTAATAATGTATATGCACTTCCTGGAACAGAAATCTTAGCTGAAAAAGATCTTCATGTGAATCTAGCGGTGAATGAATATGGAAAAGGTCGTGGTATTTATATGAACGGACTTCCATTTAGTTTTGAAAATGTAAGATTACTATATCGTGCTATTTTCTTTGCGGCTCATAAAGAGGATGAAATGAAACGTTGGTATTCAGATAACTATAATGTCGATGTTAATGTTTATCCATCAACAAACAGTTTCTGTGTAGTTAATAATACATATGAACCACAGACAACTACGATTTATAAAGGTGATGGATCTAGCTTTGAAGTAACATTGGATGCATGTGAAATCCAGTGGTTTGAAATATAATAATTGTTTTTGATAAAGTAAATAGAGCCAAGCTTGAGGTGTAGAAATCATTCTACACCTTTAGCTTTTTGCGTAATCATCATTAACTGTATACTTTAAATATTGTAGATGGGATAGTGAATAATATGAGTGTTGAAAACAGTATTCTTTTCGATGATGAAAATAAAGCATTTTCAATATGTGATGGTAGTATAGGAAATTATAAATATGAGGATGTTGTTAAAGGTCAAATTGTGTATGAACATGCAAAGTATAAAGGAAAATCACCAATGTTTTCTCATCGGGTGTTAGTTAGTACTTTGAATACGAGCATTTTCGTCGAAATGAAAAAAGTGTATGTGGGTGTTGAAATTACATTATTAAATGGAGAAAGGGTATATGTATATATATCAAAAGGTCCGGTGATTCAACATAACTATCAGTTCAAAGAAGATTATAAGATTGCAAAACAGATTGTTGAAAAGATGGATAAAAGAAAAAAAGAAGAGTGAACTCTTCTTTTTTATCTTATGCATAATTTTTTTAAGGATCCTAATTATCTAAAATTAAATAGCGTTTTGTTTCTTCAAAGTTTTTAATGTTCTAGCAGAAACACGGATTGTTTGAGGCTTTCCGTCTACTACAACACGAACTTTTTGAAGATTAACGTTCCATTTACGGCGAGAAGCACGCATTGAGTGAGAACGTTTATTTCCAGATAAAGGACCTTTTCCAGATACTGCACATACTCTTGACATCTTAATGTCCTCCTTTACTTTCATTTACGCAATCGCTTAACTATAATACCATTAACAAGCCTGTATTTCAACCCCTGAATTAAAAATTTGTTTGAGATAGAATAGAATGATATAATATATTTGTTTTGAAAAAAGGAGACGAAATCATGTTGAATTCGAACTATTTATGGATAGCCTTCATGTGTGTGATTACACTTGTCATAATGTTGTTGATTATGCCTGGATTGATTGATTATTTACATAAGATCAAATTTGGCCAGACAGAAAGAGAGGAGGGGCTGGCAAGCCATAAAAAGAAGAATGGTACGCCAACAATGGGAGGACTTGCCTTTATCATTGTACCTACTTTAGTGTATGTCGTTTGCTCTTTCTTTACACCATTTAAATTGGATATGAATACAATGATTATTTTGTTGGCATTTGTTGGTTATGGTGTTGTTGGCTTTATTGATGATTATATTATTGTTGTTCAAAAGAATAATGAGGGATTGAAACCTAAATATAAATATTTACTACAATCTATTTTGGCCGTTGTCTTTTTCTTGTTATATTGCAGAAATTCAACAACGGATATTTGGATTCCATTGTTGGATGTCACAATCGATTTAAAATGGTTCTACTTTATCTTAGTGTATTTTATGTTTACTGCCGAAACCAATGCCGTCAATCTAACGGATGGCTTAGATGGATTGTGTGCTGGTCAAATGGTTATTGCCTTGATCCCATTCGCTATCTTTGCGTTTGTGCAAGGTGTAAATAATGTGGCATGTCTAATTTTGATTGTCATTTTCGCTTTATTAGGCTATTTGAAGTTTAATAAGCATCCTGCCCAGATTTTTATGGGAGATACAGGATCTTTAGCTTTAGGCGGATTCATCGCTGCTGTTGCCATGGTATTAAAACAGGAGATCTTATTGATTATCATTGGATTTGTTTTTGTGGCTGAAGTTTGCAGCGTAATTATACAGGTTACGTATTATAAAAAAACACATAAGAGAATTTTTAAGATGGCACCTTTGCATCACCATTTTGAAATGTGTGGCTGGTCAGAACAGAAGGTTGTTTCTCGTTTTAGACTTGTCGGTGTGATCTTAGCTGTTCTTGGACTTGTTTTGGGGGTAATGTAGAATGGAAACTGTATTAGTCATTGGGGCTGCCCGTAGTGGAATTGCCGTTAGTAAGCTTTTATTAAAGAATGGGTATCATGTTGTTTTAACAGATTCGAATGAAATCAAGGAAAAAGCTGAGTTGCAAGACTTGGGTATCGAGGTTTTTGATGGGGGTCATCCAGACTGCTTAAAAGATAAGGAATATGCTTTTATCGTAAAGAATCCTGGTATTCCGTATCGTGTTCCGTTTGTGCATTATTTTGTGGAACAAAACGCTAAAATCTACACTGAAATTGAAGTCGCTTATCGCTTTGCGAAAAACTTTAATTATGCAGCTGTTACGGGTACAGATGGAAAGACAACTGTCACAACTTTGTTGTACGAGATGTTGAATCGTCAAAAGAAAAGTTTAGTGGCAGGTAATATTGGTACGCCATTATGTGAGCTTGTATTAGAGCATACAGATGCAGATTATAATGTGGCTTTGGAATTAAGTAATTTCCAATTATTAGGAATTGAAACATTTAGACCTCATGTTTCGACTGTGACAAATTTAGCACCAGATCACTTGGATTATATGGATAGCTTAGAGGCGTATTACCAGAGTAAGATGAGAATCTATGAAAACACAAATGCGGATGATTATTTCATTCGTAATGTGGATGATGAAAATGTAGTTAAGTATGCACAAAATATTCCTTGTCAGGTCATTGACTTTTCTTTAAAGAGAAAAGATGTGGATCTATACAAGGATGATAAATATGCATATTATAAAGATACACAATTATTTACCTTATCCGACTTAAAGATTGTGGGTGAATTCAATTGTGGAAATGCGATGATGGCAAGCTGTATGGCTTATTTGATGGGTGTATCCTTATTTAATATTCAGGAAGTAATTCGTGAGTTTAGTGGGGTAGAACATCGTATTGAATATGTAGATACGATTGATAATGTTCGTTTCTATAATGATTCAAAGGCGACAAATACACATGCGGCATGTGCTGGTTTATCGGCTTTTGAAAAGAATGTTATTTTATTATGTGGCGGTAAAGATAAACATATTTCCTTTGATGATTTAAAGCAATATGATGCGGTAGTTAAAAAATGTATTTCATTTGGTCAGACAAAGGATAAATTTAAAGATATCTTCACAAATCAAATCAGTGTAGAGACAATGAAGGATGCATTTGAAAAGGCTGTACTTAGTGCAAAGCCGGGAGATATTGTCTTGTTATGCCCAGCATGCTCAAGTTTTGACCAGTTTAAAAATTATGAAATTAGGGGCGAAATTTTTAAACAAATGGTTCATGACTATGCATCGAAAAGGAATGAAGAATGATATTCTTAATCAATATCATTAAAACGATATTATTAGGAATTATACAGGGGATAACAGAGTGGTTGCCGATTTCTTCGACAGGACATTTAATATTATTTGCGAGTATTTGGCCGATTGAACCAGCCCAATTCTTTGAGGTATTCAAGGTTGTTATTCAGTTTGGTAGTATTTTAGCTGTTTTAGTCTTGTACTATCAGAAGCTAAATCCTTTTGATAAAAGAAAGACGAAAATCAAGAAGAAACAAACGTTGCAATTATGGTCAAAGGTCATTGTGGGTGTCATTCCTGCAGCTGTCATTGGTTTTTTGTTTGATGACATTATTGAGGGATACTTATCTAAAAATTTTGTGATTGCGGTTGCGTTGATCACGTATGGTATTATTTTTATTTTAATTGAGAAGCATCAAAGACAAGAAAAAATCAGAACGCTTGAGCAAGTTGATTATTTCTCGGCTTTAAAGATTGGATTCTTTCAATGTCTAGCTTTGATTCCAGGTACATCAAGGTCTGGAGCTACAATTTTAGGTGGTTTATATTGTGGCTGTTCAAGAACAGTCGCAAGTGAATTCTCTTTCTTTCTAGCTATTCCTGTCATGTTTGGTGCAAGTTTATTAAAGGTTATCAAATATTTTGTGAATGTTGGATTGTTTAGCTTGTCTCAATTGGTTTTATTGTTCGTGGGAACGATAGTAGCGTTTATTGTGAGTTTATTTGCGATTAAAGCTTTATTGAACTATGTAAAGAAACATGACTTTACTGTATTTGGCTGGTATCGTATTATTTTAGGTATTTTTGTGATTTTATTTTTCTATGTATTATAAGAGGTAGGATATGAACGAATTTGATTTGCATATGCATTCTAATTATTCTGGGGATGGTCAGTTTACACCTGCAGAATTGATTGGAATCGCAAAAGAAAGAGGTTTAAAGACCATTGCACTAAGTGATCATGATTGTATCAGTGGTGTTAAGGAAATGATCAAGCTTGGAAAAGAAGCTGGCATCGAAGTGATTCCTGCCATCGAGTGTTCTACAAGCATTGGATATACGGATGTTCATTTATTGGGGTATGGCATTGATGTGGATGATGAATATTTTCAAAACCTACTTGATAAGACACAGGTTAAATCTAGTAATGCGTTTTCAACTCGTTGTGATAGGTTAAGGGCAAAGTATGGTGTAGAAATTGATGAAGAAGCTATCTTGAAAGAGGCAAATGGTACAAATCCTTGGTTTGTGATGTGTACGCATATGTTTAATGATCCTCGTTATCAAGATATTCCAGATTTTAAGGATTATATTCCTGGTGGAAAAAGAAGTGATCCTGCACCCGTTAATTTCTTTTGGGATAAATGTCAGTATGGATCGGATTTGTTCGTGTATGTCCCAATGCCTGATTTTGTAGAATCTGTTAAAAAGATTCATGAGGCAGGAGGCCTTGCCGTAGTTGCGCATCCTTTTAATACTTTCTACAAGAATGATGAAATGTTGAAGGTATTATTCGATTCTGGTGTGGACGGTATTGAAGCCTATAGTAATTATCATACGCCTGAACAAAATGTATATTATGAAAACTTAGCGAAAGAACATAACTTATTGATTACTTGTGGAAGTGATTTCCATGGTGAAAAAAAGCCAAGTATTCAAATGGGTGAATATGGTTTAAATAAGGATGGTTCGGCTTGGTTAGAAAAGTTTAAGGCAAAATTAAAAGCAGCATAATAGCTGCTTTTTTAATATGTAAGTACAAAGCTAAATAAGACGCAATAGCTTAATAGATTGTTTGAGCGACTTGCTCTAAATAGTGATTGAAATCCCATTTCTGTGATGGCACAGAATTTATCTATAGCTTGAATAATCCATCCAACACTTGTATTAGGTCTTGTTGTTTTTAAAGGCCACATGTGATGTAGAATAGCATCGTCAATTGTGCTATTTGTTTGTGTCAACATTTTTGCGTTTTCTAGTGCGATAATAGGATGTATCTTTGCGTGATTGCCTTCAATAGGACGTTTGTCATCTGTTTTCCAGTCATAGTAATATAAATCATGTAATAAACCAGCACGAGCTGCGCTATAGGCATCGAGTCCTAGTTTTCTACAAATTAAAAAGGAATAATAGGAAACGTTTAAAGAATGCTGAAAGCGAGATGTAGCTAAATGTTGGCTGCATTTTTTTAAGTCTTGTACTTCTTTTGTATTAATTAAATCTTCAATAGTCTCAAAATATTCTTTTGAGATATCGCAATCTTGTGTTTTTAAGTTGATTCTAGATAAAATAGCTTTTTCCATTTTTCATCCTCACTGAAAATGAATATAGCACATATAATTATAAGATACAACTATTTATTTTAAACCTAGTAATATGATATAATTAATTGAAGGAGGACTCATTATGGTAATTTTATATACATCTCCAGGTTGTGCAAGTTGTCGTAAGGCAAAACAGTGGTTAAAGGACAACCAAATTGAATTTGTTGAAAAGAACATATTTACTTCTTTATTGAAGGAAAGTGAAATTAAATATTTATTGTCGCGATGCGAAAATGGTACGGAGGATATTATTTCGGTTCGTTCTAAAGCTTTTCAAGCATTAGATAAAGATATTGAAGATTATTCCATGAAGGAACTCGTAACTTTGATTCAGGAAAATCCTTCGATTTTAAAAAGACCAATCCTTCTGTCTGAAAAGAGTCTTGTGGTAGGTTATGATGATGATGAGATCACGACAATGATGCCTGCACAGTTAAGAACGGTTGTAGACAATGCGTGTACAGAAACTTGTCCAAACTATTCAGTTTGTGGTAAGTGTAGAGAACATGCTAATGTGAACTAGAGTAAAAATCTAGTTCTTTTTTTATATTTTAAGATTTTGGTTTAACAGAAATAAATATAGAAACTTTTTGTTCATACATGAAGCTAGAAATCGGGAATATATGAAAAGAAGAATTTTACTATAAAAGTATTTTCTTCTTGTTCGTTGACAATATATAAATGAAATATTTGAGTTTTATTTGATTGATTGTGAATAATATATATTTTATTTGTGAAATTTCAAAAAAAACTATCACTATGTAAATTTGTGTGTTATAATAGTTTACACATGTAAACGGTTACAAATAGGAGGTAAAATAATATGGATAAAAAATATGTCTATGAATTTAATGAAGGCGATGAAACGATGCGTGAATTGCTAGGTGGAAAAGGTGCTAACTTAGCTGGAATGTCTAAATTAGGTATGCCTGTGCCTTATGGATTCACAATCACTACAGAAGCTTGTAACCAATATTATGAAGATAATGAAACTATCAATGATGGTATTAAAGCTCAAATTATGGAATATCTAGATTTATTAGAAAAGAAGTCTGGAAAAAAATTGGGGGATGTAGAAAATCCTTTATTAGTATCTGTTCGTTCTGGGGCACGTGCAAGTATGCCTGGTATGATGGATACTATTTTAAATTTAGGTATGAATAAAACAGTTGCAGAAACAGTAGCTAGTTTAACAAATAATGATCGTTTCGCATATGATTCATATCGTCGTTTTATTCAAATGTATTCAGACGTTGTTATGGGGTTGAGTAAAAAACGTTTTGAAGAGATCATCGATGAAGTAAAGGCGGAAAGAGGTATTACAGACGACTTAGACTTGAATGCTGAGGATATGAAAAAATTAGTTGAATTGTTTAAAGCATTCTATAAAAATGAATTAAAATCAGAATTCCCAGAAGATCCAAAGGAACAATTGATGGGAGCTATCGAGGCGGTATTCCGTTCTTGGAATAACCCTCGTGCTATTTACTATCGTAAGATGAATGATATCCCTTCAAGTTGGGGAACTGCTGTTAACGTACAGATGATGGTATTTGGTAATATGGGGAATGATTGTGGTACAGGTGTTGCCTTTACACGTAATCCAAGTACTGGTGAAAATAAACTATATGGTGAATTCTTAATGAATGCACAGGGTGAAGATGTTGTTGCGGGTATTCGTACACCTCAAAAGATTGATCAATTAAAGGAAGTTGCTCCAGGTGCATATGATGATTTCGTAGAAATCACAAAGAAATTAGAAACTCACTATCGTAATATGCAGGATATGGAATTTACTATTGAAAAAGGTAAATTGTTCATGTTGCAGACACGTAATGGTAAACGTACTGCTCAGGCGGCCTTAAAAATTGCGTGTGACATGGTAGATGAAGGTATGATTTCTACAGATGAAGCCTTAATGATGGTAGAGCCTAAACAATTGGATTCTTTATTACACCCTATGTTTGATGCAGAAGAATTAAAGAAGGCAGAACCAATCGCATCTGCATTACCAGCAAGTCCTGGTGCTGCTTGTGGTCAAATTGTATTTAGTGCTGAAGAAGCTATTCAAGAAGCAAGTCGTAATCACAAGGTTATCTTAGTTCGTTTAGAAACAAGTCCAGAAGATATTGAAGGTATGCACGTATCTCAAGGTATCTTAACTGTACGTGGTGGTATGACAAGTCACGCTGCCGTAGTTGCTCGTGGTATGGGTGCATGCTGCGTAAGTGGTTGTGGCGATATCAAGATGCATGATGACGAAGGATATTTTGAAATCAATGGTGTGAAATATCATCGTGGAGATTGGATCAGCTTAGATGGTTCAACTGGAAATATCTATGGTAGTGCTATTAAAACAGTTCCTGCAAGTATTTCAGGTGACTTTGAACGTTTCATGAATTGGGCGGATGAAAGACGTACATTAAAGGTTCGTACAAATGCGGATACACCTCATGATGCAAAACAAGCACATGAATTTGGTGCACAGGGTATTGGTTTAGTTCGTACGGAACACATGTTCTTTGAAGGGGATCGTATTAAAGCGGTTCGTGAAATGATTGTTTCTAAAACATCTGCACAAAGACGTGTTGCATTAGAAAAAATCTTGCCTATGCAAAGAAGTGATTTTGAAGGAATCTATGAAGCTATGGAAGGCCTACCAGTGACGATTCGTTTCTTGGATCCACCTTTACATGAATTCTTGCCTACAAACTCATATGACATTACACAATTAGCTAAGGATATGCACATTGGATTGGATGAATTGAAATCTGTTATCTCTAGCTTACATGAATTTAACCCAATGATGGGTCATCGTGGATGTCGTTTGGCTATTTCATATCCAGAAATTGCTGAAATGCAAACTACAGCTGTAATTCAGGCTGCATTAGCTGTCAATGAAAGACACCCAGATTGGAAGATTGAACCTGAAATCATGATTCCATTGGTTGGTGATGTTGCAGAGCTTCGTTATGTTAAGAAGGTTGTATGTGATGTGGCTGATAAATTGATTCAAGAATCAGAATTAGACATGAAATATCATGTTGGTACAATGATTGAAATTCCTCGTGCTGCCTTATTGGCAGATGAAATTGCGAAAGAAGCTGAATTCTTCTCATTTGGTACAAATGACTTAACACAGATGACATTTGGATTCTCAAGAGATGATGCGGGTGGATTCTTACAAGACTATTATGATAAGAAAATCTTTGAATCAGATCCATTTGCACACTTAGATCAAAGAGGTGTTGGAAAACTTGTTAAGATGGCAACTGAACTTGGAAGAAGCACACGGCCAAATATTAAATTAGGTATTTGCGGAGAACATGGTGGAGATCCAGCAAGTATTGAATTCTGCCATAGAGTTGGATTGAACTACGTTTCTTGTTCACCATATCGTGTACCTATCGCAAGACTTGCTGCTGCACAGGCTGCGATTAAATTCGATAAATAAAATACTTAGGAGTTGATGGATTTCAACTCCTTTTAGTATACTGAGTTAGAGGTTTAAAATAATGGATTATGTATATGTGACGAAAGAAAATATAGAACAAGAACACATTTGTTGTGCAATTAGTAACAATTCAGACGTTCAAGTAAGATCAAAGAAAGATTGGTTGACGGATCGTTTTAAGGATGGACTTGTCTTTCTTAAATCAAGTGTAAGGGGAAAGTGTTTTATCGAATATATTCCGGCAAAGAATGCGTGGATTCCACTCGATGCCAAAAATTATATGTATATTGATTGTCTATGGGTATCTGGATCTTTAAAGGGTCATGGCTATTCAAGTGAATTATTAAATATGTGTATTGAGGATAGTCAAAAGAAGGGAATGGATGGAATTTGTATTTTATCCAGTAAAAAGAAGACACCGTATCTTGCAGATCCTAAGTTTTTAACACATAAAGGTTTTAAGGTTTGTGATGAAGCGGGTAATGGTATTCAATTGTGGTACTTGAATTTTAATGATTCTAAAGTTCCTCAATTTAAATCTTGCGCAAAAGAATGTCATATAGAAGAGACTGGTTTTGTCTTATATTATAAAAGCCAGTGTCCATTTAATGCGAAGTATGTTCCAATTATAGAGAATGTTTCAAAAGAACAGAATATTGCATTTAAAGCAATTCATCTAAATACAAAAGAAAAGGCGCAAAATGCGCCAACACCCATTACAACTTATGCATTATTTTTCAATGGAAAATATGTGACAAATGATGTAATGAATGAGAAGAAGTTTTTAAAAGTTGTTGAGAAACTAAAATAGTAAAGAATGAAATTATTGATTATCTTGAGACATGATAGTTTTAAATAATAAATATACTAAGTAGATTGTATTTAGTGCAAACGGAACAATAAGATTGGTAGTAATTAAGCTTTCAAAGAAAAGAATGCGGGATAAAAAATTATCGTAACTACTTACAATCGCATATGGAGATATTGATATTGTTAAAAAGATTAGAAAATAGATAGCTAAAATAACTAAGAAATGATTCTTGTATTGTTTCATTCGTAAATTCCTCCTTGATCTCATATTTGGCTTGCACTTTATATTGTTTTGTACTAAAATTTTATATGTAGTAAATAAATCTGGGGAGCTATTGCTGAGAGGAAGTTCGACTTCGACCCATTAAACCTGACGGATAATGCCGGCGTAGGAAGTATAGATGTTTTTTTGACCTGTCTTTTTACGTTGCAGGTCTTTTTATTTTATTACCTTGCTGTAGGGGAGCGCCTAGAGTATAGAAAACAAGCGAGGGAGCCTGAATTAACAGGATGAGAGAGGACTGTTTGTCTAATACCGAAACCACAGATGGTTTTTTGCGTGTTTTCTAGGCCATCTGTGTCTATAGGAGGTAGTATTTATGAATAAACACAATTACTTATTAAGCTTAGTCTTTTTTTCAATGATGGTAGCTGTTGGAGTGGTCATTTCACCAATTTTGCGTGTTGAAGGAATGTGTCCTATGGCACACCTTATTAATATCACAATGGCTGTATTTATGGGGCCTTGGTATTCATTTCTTTGTGCTTTAGCTATTGGTTTAATTCGTATGACAGTTATGGGAATTCCACCATTAGCTTTAACTGGCGCTATTTTTGGAGCTACATTATCTGGAATCTTATATCGTGTAAGTAAAGGAAAAATCTGGGCTGCCGTACTTGGTGAAGTCATTGGTACAGGTTTAATTGGTTCTGTTGTTTCATATCCTGTTATGACATATTTATGGGGAAGAACAGGACTTACATGGATGTTCTATGTACCAAGTTTTCTAATGGGTACAATCATCGGTGGAAGTATTGCGTATGTTTTATTGAAGTCAATGTCTCGTAGTGGTATTCTAGAAAACATTCAAAGAAAGTTAGGAGTGCAAAAATTTGTTGAAACAAACGAATAATTTGATTCACTGTATCACAAATCCGATTTCAATTAATGATTGTGCAAATCTTATATTAGCTTTGGGGGCAAAGCCAATTATGGCTTGTCATCCCGATGAAGTTGAAGATATAACTTCTAATTCTGCGGCTTTGGCATTAAATCTAGGTAACTTTGATGATGTAAGAGCTAAGTCTATGATAATTAGTGCTCAATGTGCCAAAGAAAAAGGAGTTCCATTTATTTTAGATTTAGTTGGAGTGGCTTGTTCAACACTGCGATTGAATTATGCCAAAGAACTTGTTTCTTTATATTGTCCAACTGTCATTAAAGGAAACATCAGTGAATGTAAAGCTTTTTATGGAATGACAAGTCATGCGCACGGTGTAGATGCGGATATTCAAGATGAAGAGGATATTCATGAAAGCGCGAAGTGGCTAAAAGAGATGGCTATAAATCTAGGCTGTGTAGTTGTTTGTAGCGGTAAAATCGATGTCATTACCGATGGTAAAGAAGTCAATTTGATTTCTAATGGTTGTGACATGCTTTCAAGAATTACAGGAACTGGATGTATGTTAAATGTGGCGATCGCTACATTTTTAGCTAGTTATTCTCCATTATCGGCTTGTGTGAAGGCAACTTGTTATTATGAGGTAGCTGCTGAAAAAACGAAAGGTGAAGGCCCAGGAACTTTCCATATGCATTTTATGGATGAAATCTATAAGCTTACTAGTTTTGATGAATCTTTGTTTAAAATTGAGGTGTTAGGATGAAAAAAGTAGATTATACATTGTATTTTATTACCAATTCCGATGGTTATGATGATGAAACATTCTTGCGTAAAGTAGAAGGAGCATGTCTTGGTGGAGCAACTATTGTCCAGCTTCGTGAAAAGAATAAATCAACATTGGAATATTATGAATTGGCATTAAAAGTCAAAAATATAACGGATGCCTATAATATCCCATTAATTATTGATGATCGAATAGATGTCGCAATGGCTGTAGGATGTGGTGTTCATTTAGGAAATGAAGATATGCCTATTTCAGTAGCGCGTAAAATCATGGGTGAAAATTGTATTATTGGGGCTACCGCAAAAACAGTAGAAGTTGCGAAAAAAGCAGAGGCTGATGGTGCTGACTACTTAGGGTGTGGTGCCATTTATCCGACAAAGACGCATGTTAAGACAAAGATTACAAGTGTTGAAACATTAAATGATATTTGTGCAGCTGTCAATATTCCAGTCTGTGCGATTGGAGGATTAAATAAAGATAATCTTTCTATATTAGAAAAGAGTCCTATTCAAGGTGTTTGTGTTGTATCGGCTATTATGGATCAAGAGGATACAAAAAAGGCAGCTGAAGAATTGAAACAATCTATCAACAAAATCGTGGCATAACAAATGCCACTTTTATTTTTGTGAAATATAACCTAAAATAGTAATTATGAGGAAAAGAAAAATATTAATACTTTCAATCACAATTGTTGCCATCGCTCTAATTCTTGAAACATGTATTTTAAGATATGTGAATGAAAAGAATGCCCAAACTACATCAAACGTATTATTAGATCGGGTGATTGCGGTGATTGATAAAAATGAGTCGAGTGAAAAACAGTTTGTGAAATCGTTAAAGGATGATTATATTGTTCGTGCTAAAGCCATATCTTATATTGTCGATGCTAAGCCGGAAGTGGAATATGATATTGATGAACTCCAGAAAATCGCATCATTAATGTCTGTGGATGAGATTCATTTGATTGATGATACGGGAACAATCTATTCGGGTTCGATACCTAAGTATTTTGGATATAGCTTTGATTCAGGTGAACAAATGGCTTTCTTTAAACAGATGTTAAACAATTATGATTTAACATTATGCCAGGATGTCACACCGAATACGGCCGAAGCTAAAGAGATGATGTATGCGATTACTTGGAATGAATCGAAAACGCATATGGTACAAGTGGGTATTACGCCTAAGCGTCTTTTAAAAGAATTGAAACAAAACCAAATCTCAAATGTCGTAGCCGATATGCCTGTGTATAAGGGAATGGAAATTTATGTCGTAAATTCAAAGACAAATGTGATTGAGGGAGCTACAGATAAAAATAAAATAGGGAAAAAGATTTTAACTACTAATAAACAATATAATTATGTAACGCGAAAACACGGGAATTATAATGTGTCTGTATGCATGTCTGAATCGATGAATTCGCAAAGTAATATTGTTGCGATATTGATTGTTGGTATTTATTTAACACTTGCTTCTTGTTTGTTGGTGTTAATGCTTTCTCAAGTGTTAAAGGAGAAGTATGAAAAAGAAAAATATATCTATACTTCAAATACGGATGAACTTACAAAATGTTTAAATCGACGTGCATATGAGGCGGATATTCAAAAGTTGGATTTAAATAGTGAATGGGTTTATATTTCATTAGATTTGAATGGCCTAAAACAAACCAATGATAAAATGGGACATAGTGCTGGGGACGAACTGATTTGTGCAGCTTCAAGTTGTATGAAATTTGCGTTTGCCTCTTATGGTAAAATCTATCGCATTGGTGGAGATGAATTTGTCGTATTGATTCAAGAATCCGTATCGAATATAGATTCTATATTACAAGTGTTTGATACGACTATTCATGATTGGCAGGGTAAGTACTCAAATTCGATGTCTGTATCGTATGGTATCGTTCAATCTTCTGAACAAGATTTTGATTCTATACTATCTGTTTCTAAGCTAGCCGACGAAAGAATGTATAAGAATAAATCAAACTATTATAAAATAAGTGGTAATGATCGAAGAAGCTATAACAGATAGGTGTTTAGCTTCTTTTTCATTTTTGAAATACTCGTACTAATATATATAGATTAGAGAGTTGGGTAATCCAATGTCAAAACTGAATACACAAAGTTTTTCAAATAAAGAAGCTGATGTTTTAAAAGAATTAACATCTTCTATTCAAAAGGCGGATTTAATTCTAAAGAAAATAGAAGAATCAAAACAATCGGAGAATCTTAAAGGTATCGTTGAAAGGATTATGGAATTTAACAACGGCGATTCTAATATAACTTCTTCGAAAATAACACATTATTTAAGAAAGAAAATAAAGATGACTAAAACGGAAGCGAATACAACATTAAATAAAATAAGTACGCAATATATGGAATTGGTTGAGACAAGAGGAAAGG
>ENA-OPSQ01000265-OPSQ01000265.1-human-gut-metagenome-genome-assembly--contig:-NODE-265-length-49139-cov-3.840804_pt1 | contig 49139 bp, 38 predicted proteins | sample MGYA00241456_ERZ501904 | MGnify/ENA primary metagenome ERZ501904 (study PRJEB25962, sample SAMEA2042452) | human gut metagenome | biome: human gut; feature: human-associated habitat; material: faeces...
CTGACCGAGAATGGTGCCATGTACCCTCATGCTTCGGTCTGCGGACTGATGTTTGCCCATCCGGCTGCCGAATACTTCTCTGTCGGAAAGATAGGAGAAGACCAGCTCGAAGACTATGCCCGCCGTCGGGGAAAAAGTACGGAGGAAATGCGAAAATTCCTGGCTGCCAATCTGCAATAACTTTCGTTTACTTGTGATTTTTCTCCTTTTCGCACGACTAACTAACCAGAAAAGTAACCCATTTAATTCATGAGAGAACGAACAACAGAGGCAACCAACCCTATTGAACAGGAGTTCTTATCGGTCATCCGCGAATATGAACGGGTGATCTACAAGGTATGTTACTTATATACCAATCCTAACGCCCCGCTCAATGACCTCTATCAGGATGTGATACTCAACCTCTGGAAAGCCTATCCCAAGTTCAGAAGAGAATGCAAAATGTCCACATGGATTTACCGCATCGCCCTGAACACGTGTATCAGCTTTTTCCGCAAAGAAAAGAATGTACCGGAAATCGTTACCCTCACCCGCGAAGCGGACTGGATAATAGAGGAACATGACCCGATCCACGAAATGCTGAGGCAACTTTATCAAATGATCAATCAACTGGGACAACTCGACAAATCAATTATCCTGCTTTATCTTGAAGATAAAAGTTACGAAGATATTGCGGAGATCACCGGACTGACGGTGACAAATGTGGCTACCAAACTGAGCCGTATCAAAGACAAACTAAAAAAAATGAAAAAGGAGTAATCATATATGGAACTGGAAGAACTGAAAAAATCATGGAATGCCCTGGATGAGCACTTAAAAGATAAGGAGCTGATCAAAGAGGAAGAACTTGGCAAACTGATAGGACATGCAGACAAAGGTATCCATGCCATTGCCCGCCTGAACATCAGGCTAATCCTGATTTCCCTGCCGATATTAATCTTATTTTTGACGGAAGTGATACTGCACAACAGATTAAACCCGATCTACATCATTATCCTTCTGGCATGGATTCCCGCTCTTTGCTGGGATATCGCCACCACGCGATTTCTTCAACGGACTCAAATAGACGAAATGCCTCTTGTGGAAGTGATTGCCCGTGTCAACCGCATTCATCACTGGACAATCAGAGAACGGCTGATTGCCACCGCTTTCCTCCTGATACTTGCCATTCTTTCTTTCGTCTACTGGCAGATATGGCAATACGGAATAGGTATGATTCTGTTCTTCATCCTGTTGTGGGGAGGAGGTCTTATACTCATTCTATGGATTTATCGCAAGAAATTCCTGAACCGTATCCACGAAATCAAAAAGAATTTAAGTGAATTAAACGAATTAATGTAAATATCCATTATAACTAAAGACACATATGTTGCAACGCTTATTTATATTCCTCCTACTTTTTCTGGTACTTCCGGACCTCTATCTTTACTTGAGATTCATTGTTCGTCTCACCGCAAAATGGTGGTTACGCGTTCTTTACTGGGTACCCAGTTTCTTGCTAACCGCAGGGCTTCTTTACTTGGTTTACTTTGCCAACAATGCTTTTGCGGAACGCCATACACAGGACATCGGGTGGTTCTCTATCATCTTTTTCCTGTTTACAGCTCCCAAACTATTGCTGGTCTTATTTACCGTACTCGGAATCCCTTTTCATAAATGGCTTCGCTGGCCGCGCACACCGTTTATATGCACCGGACTGACACTGGCCGTACTTAGTATTGTTATGATTCTCTACGGCTCTTTTGTCGGACGAACCCGGTTTGAAGTAAAAGAAGTCACTTACACCTCTCCCCGACTCCCGCAGGCTTTCGACGGTTATCGTATTGTACAGTTATCCGACCTTCATATCGGCAGTTGGCAAGGAAACACTCCTGCTATTCGGAAGTTAGTGGATTTAGTGAATGCCCAGCAACCCGACCTGATTGTTTTCACCGGAGATCTGGTAAATCACCGGGCTGTCGAGCTGAATGATTTCCAGGAAATACTAGCCGGCCTGAAAGCCGGAGATGGAGTTTATTCCATACTTGGAAACCATGATTACGGACCTTATTTTCATTGGAAAAGCAAACAAGATCAGGACAATAATCTGATCGAACTTAAACAAAGGCAGGCAGCTATGGGCTGGAAGTTATTAAACAACGAACATACATTTCTGATTCAAGGCAATGACAGCATCGCCCTTATCGGAGTAGAAAACCAAGGAGAACCTCCCTTTTCGCAACATGGCGACCTTCCAAAAGCGAAAGCAGGAATCGAAGGAATGTTCAAGCTACTTTTAAGCCATAACCCGACACATTGGAGACGGGAAGTACTTCCGGAATCGGATATAGATTTAATGTTGGCAGGACATACCCACGCCATGCAGTTGCAACTGGGCAATTATTCCCCTTCCGTTTATATTTATCCGGAATGGGGAGGGATGTATTTGGAAGGTACTCGCGGGCTTTACGTCAATGTAGGAATCGGCTACGTGGGATTACCTTTCCGTTTCGGCGCCTGGCCGGAAATCACTGTGCTTACCCTACGACGGTAAGCACGCTCTTTCCATTGACTTTCTTATGCACCTGCACCTGGACGGAGATCCGTTCACTCATTTCCTGTACATGAGAAATTACTCCTATTTTCCTTCCTTGCATCTGTAATTGTTCCAACGCTTCCATAGCTGTCCGCAAGCTATCGGCATCCAAAGAGCCGAATCCCTCGTCAATAAAAAGAGATTCTACTTTCAGGTTGTTGCTCGACAGCGAGGACAGTCCCAGTGCCAATGCCAAAGATATCAGAAACGACTCTCCTCCGGAAAGAGAATATACAGTCCGTATTTCATCACACATATCACAATCAATCACCTGAAGCGCCAAAGTGCCGGGTACTTGCTGCAATTTATAGCGTTTGGATAGATAAGACAAATGCTTGTTGGCATGAAGTAACAATAAATTCAATGTATAGCTTTGTGCTATAACTTTGAACTTTGCTCCGTCGGCACTACCGATCAACTTGTTCAGTTTAGCCCAACGTTCGGCAATCAATTGCTTTTCGGCCAGCTCTTTAGCTATCAGTTCGGCTGTTACTTTATTTTTTGCCTGTTGCAACAGGCGGACTTCGATAGCAGAAAGGCTACGTTCCGTATTTAGATTGTCTTCCTGCTGTTGCTTTATTATTTCGGGAAGTTGTTCGGGAGATTCAATCTTTTTCTGTTGCTCCTGCAATTCCCCGACAGTTGCGGCAATCTGTTTCATTTCCCCTTGTAAGCCTAAAAGACGGTTGTGCAAAGTTTCTACTCCCAACCGAGCCCCGTCTAAAGCATGAGTCAGCTCTTTTTCCCTTTTGGCTACAGCGGCTTCCCCCTTCCTTTTAATAATTGCGACCGTTCCTGACGAAGTGTATCCAACGCTTTCTCTACTACTTCAAAGCGTTTCTGTTCGGCAGAAGCAGCGTTTTGTAATAGTGCCAACTGTTCTTTAGCGGACAAAACTTGCTGCATAGTCAAACGACATTGGGAAACATTTTCACGCAAAGCCTCACAATGGACACGTATCTTCTTTATCGTCTCATCATTTTGTTGCCACTCCGTATAGAGACTACTATACTCCTGAATACGTTTTGCCAATTCCTGCAAACGGTTCTGTATCTGTTCTTCGTTTCCTGCATGAATTTCTTCTTTCTGCCATATTGATAACTGTTCTTTGATCTGTCCGGCAACAGTTTTTTGATGCGCCAGATCACGTTGCAGGGCTATATGCTGATTATTTGTTTGCTGACAGGCAATCACCACCATATTATACTCCTGCTCTATATTTCGGAAAAGAATATCCACTACTTCCTGTTCCCGGTGATAAGGATGTGACGTACTGCCGCAAACCGGACAAGCTTCTCCTTCCTGTAACTGTTGACGCAATGCTTTCACGTCTTTTCCCACTGCCATACGGGCATTTTCATAAAGACGCTGAATCGTTTTTCGTGTCGCTTCCTGTTCTGTTAACTGCATCGAACAATCAACCGTTTCTTTCTCCAGTCTTACTATTTCTGTTTTCACTTTCTCCTGCGACTCAGTCAACTGCCGGACATTCTGTTGACGAACCAGTTCTTTTTGTAGTTTCTTCTGTTCTTCGTCTAATGATACATAATCAAAAGCATTTAGCCGGACCAGTCGTTCCTCATTGGCTTTTATGGCGGCTTTCAGTTTATCTTCTTCCTGCTGTAGAATATCCTCTACTTGTTCAAGCGGCAACGACTCCGTTTCCGTATTCGTCAACAAACGGTTTAATGAACGATAAGCCCCCTGCAACTGTTTCGTTGCCATCCGCATCTTCTTTTCCTGCTCCGCCACCTGCCCGCAAGCTGTTTCCAATATCTGCCGCAACTGATTATAGCCTTCCTGTTGAGACTGTATCTGCACATCCAACTGACGGGCTTTCTTCAAATCCGGTTGTATAGCTTCCCATTGTGCTTTGAAACGTACCAACCCTTCTTCCTGTGAAGCCAGTGTTTCCTGCAGGAGTCTCAACTTTGCCTCTTCGCCTTGTTCTTCCTGTTGCTTCTTTTTCCAAAGTTCCTCCTGCATCTTTAACGAACGGACAATGTTCAACCGGGCATTCTGTTCCGCCAGTAATTGAATCCCCACTGCACGTTTCGCAATCAGCAATTCTTTTTCTTTCTGTAAAGCAAGAAGTTCTTCCTCCGGCAAGAGGTCGATTACACTCATTCTATTTCGAATCGTAGTCACTTCTTCCTGTACCAACTTGTTTCGTAAAAAAACTTCCTGAGAAATACGGGAATAAACACCGGTTCCCGTCAATTTTTCAAGCAGTTCGGCTTTTGCGGCTCCCTTCGATTTCAAGAATGTAGAAAAATCATTTTGAGCCAATAAGACAGTCCGGGTAAACTGCTCATACGTCAAACCCACCAATTCTGTCAGTTGAGCCAGCAGTTCCTTTTTGGTTCCTTGAAACTCTTTCCCTGTATCCAGCTCTTTCACTTCCATCGTTTGTGGTTGCAAGGAACCGCTCACCTTATTTCTTGTCCGTCTCACCGACCAGCGAGAACGGTATCTATGACCATCGACTCCTAAGAAATCAACCTCTGCATATCCGTCGGTCGTACCACGACGAAGCAGATTCCTTACATCCGACTGATTAATCTGATTATCTCCTACATCCGCCAAATTTATACTTTCTACCGAATTTGCAAAACGAGGTGCTTTATCATACAATGCCAGACACAATGCATCTAATAAAGTAGATTTGCCAGCTCCCGTAGCACCTGAAATCGCAAATATTCCTGCCGAGTTCAACGGCTCCATTGCAAAATCAACTTCTACCGCTCCTTCTATCGAAGTAAGATTTTTCAATCGTATCGCTAATATCTTCATTCTTCTTCCTCCTCTTTACGTGTAGCAGCCAGATAGGCTTCCTGAAACAAGTCCGTCAACTCCTCAGGCATTTCCACCTGATAAATCTTTTCAAATGCAGATTGAGCGATCTGCAACGGAGACATTTCCTGTAATCCTCTTTTCCAATTCTCATTTTCCTTCTCTGCATTTCCCGTTTCATTACGATAAGTAGAGACAATACGCGCCAACCGATAATTTTTATCAGCCAATGCTTCCTCAACTTCCTGCCGGAGCATTGGCTCCGGTTCATCCAACAACACTTTTACCTCCAGATAAGGTGCTGCTCCTTCCGTTACCAGCAACTCTTTCAAGATTTCCAACACAATTTCCGGAGACGCAGGTTCTCCATTCGGCACGCTCATCAAAGGTATTAACCTCGGGCATTCCACCCGCATTATATCTACCGCACACCCTCCGTCGAAAGTCACTTCCACGACCCCGTGATGATAATGCTTCTCTGCAAAAGACATCGGAATGGGACTTCCGGCATATCTCACATTCTCCCTGCCGGATACGCGTTGCGCCTTATGAATATGACCAAGAGCCGTATAAGCAATTTGTTCGGAAAATGCATCAGGTGACACACATTCCAAACCACCAATCACTGTACGTTCGCTATAATCTTTCTCCGCAATCTCCGAACCGATAGCCTGTAAATGGCCGATAGCAAGTATAGATTGATTCTCTTTCCGTCGCTTCCATAGCCTTTGCAAAAGCTGCGTATAAAGCTCCCGGACTCCCTCCGCATACGGATTACCTTCTGTCGGGACTGTCGGATAATCTCCCTGCCGCAAAAAAGGAACTGCCATACAAAGCAATTCCACCTCCCCGTCACGGTTCTTTAACTCAACCGTCAAATGATCGTAATCAATTTCCCCATCGTCCGACTTGCGTACTACCCCCCGAACCTCCGTCCGCATCGCTTGCAGCAAGGGTAAAGGAGCTTCCAACCGCGCCGCAGAGTCATGATTGCCGGCAACAATCACAATCTGAAGAGTGGGATTCTCCGCCGTCACTCGATAAATAAAATGATAATACAGGCTTTGAGACGCAGCAGAAGGATTGGAAACATCTAAAACGTCTCCGGCTATAATCAGTGCATCAATCTCCCTTTCACGAATTTCTCCGGCCAGCCAGTTCAAAAAGACTTCATGTTCACCGGCACGGTCATACCCGAAGAAAGTTTGCCCCAAATGCCAGTCGGCAGTATGTAATATACGTATCATATTTTTGTAACTATCTCATATAATAAGATACAAAAATAGTACAATCAAAAAGATTATATCGTATCCACCTCTCTTTTTTACCAAATAATCATGTATATTTGCAGGATAAAAATCCAACCCTATGAAGATACTGTATTATATTTATCAAATTTGTATTGCTTTGCCTATTTTATTGGTATTGACTATCCTCACGGCAATCGTCACTATCGTAGGTTCTCTCGTGGGAGGAGCTCACTTTTGGGGATATTATCCAGGAAAAATATGGTCACAATTAATTTGTCTTTTTCTATTAATTCCTGTAAAGATTCGTGGACGTGAAAAGTTACACGGCAAGACATCCTATATTTTCGTACCTAATCATCAGGGTTCATTCGATATATTCCTTATTTACGGTTTCATCGGAAGAAACTTCAAGTGGATGATGAAAAAAAGTCTGCGTAAACTACCGTTTGTAGGAAAAGCCTGTGAAAGCGCGGGACATATCTTCGTAGACCGTTCGGGACCGAAAAAAGTGTTGGAGACCATTCAACAGGCTAAAGCCTCGTTGAAAGACGGTGTTTCTCTGGTTGTTTTCCCCGAAGGAGCACGTACTTTCACAGGACACATGGGATATTTCAAGAAGGGAGCTTTTCAGTTAGCGGATGATTTACAACTAGCTGTTGTACCTGTCACCATTGACGGTTCGTTTGAAATCCTGCCACGTACCGGAAAATGGATACACCGCCATCGCATGATCCTGACAATTCACGATCCTATTCCTCCCAAAGGAAAAGGAATGGAGAATATCAAAGCTACTATGGCCGAAGCCTATACTGCCGTAGAGAGTGCACTTCCGGAGAAATATAAAGGAATGGTGAAAAACGAAGACCAAGACCGATAATATATGTATTATATGTGGGCAGACTCTAGCATTACTCTACCATGATACAAGGCTGTATCGCGGGCTACGTATTCATCCACTTTTCTATTTCAGAAAAAGTCGTATTAAAATCACCCGGATCTCCCTGACAAGAAACCGATAACACAGAAATAAAAAAGAAAGCGGCGAATACACTAACAGTCGTTTTCATTTTATCTGGAGCTTTTGCACAAATATACAAAAAAATCTCCTGACTTATTTATTCGTTGATGTATTTTGCTCCAACCGTTGATGTTCTTCTATCAACTTCATATTTTCTTTTGCTTTAGACAAAAACTCTCTCACAAGTTTATTACTCTTAAAAGAATAAGGAGCATCTTTGATGATATCATCAATCTGAGGTGTCATAATAGGATATGGCAAAGAACTACAAAGCATCATAAATACGCTAGGTCCCAACACATTCTCATAATTATCTGAAATGAACGTCTTCACATACTGGTTCATTGCCGTCATCAGCGAATCACCTTCCACCATCAGCTGTGCATGAATTTCTTCCAAATCATTCCCTTCCATTACCATACGAGTTTCCTTTTGTTCCAGCTCCCCAATACTTTCTTCCAATGCATTTCTTTTGTCAATGAAGTCATACAGTGCTGCATTCAAGGAAGTTCCTGCTGCTTTTAAATCCGTATTGCTAATGGTAACTTTAATCTTACCGCTTTCCAATACAATCGGCATGATACTCTCATCATCCATATAAAGCGTCACCATTTGTACGGAGTCTACTTTTCCTTTCATAGAGAACAGTCCATGCACTACCTCAGCAGAGTCCAGCTTCACCCATTCCCCGTCACGCATGGTCTTTAGATACAGCATTTTTCCATCCAGACTGTTTACTGAAGATGTTCCTTCTATCCTATACTTACTAGTACACGAAGCCAGAAACGGAAGCAGAAGTAAAAAAGGCAAAATTTTATTCACGTTCGTCCATTCATTAAATTCCGAGTACAAAGGTACAACTGATTCGGACTTCAAAGAAACATTTTATCAATATTTAAAACTTGTAAGAGTCTTTTCTTTAATAATCCTTATAAACATAGGTATAAGGCGCTTTTTTTCATTTAGTTTATCTAATTTTGCAGCTATGAAAACATCAACTTATGCTCCTTTTGCCAAACCGCTTTACGTTATGGTAAAGCCAGTAGGTGCCGTATGTAACCTTGCATGCGATTATTGCTACTATCTGGAAAAAGCGAATCTATACAAAGACAACCCGAAACACGTAATGAGCGATGAACTTTTGGAAAAATTCATCGACGAGTACATCAACTCTCAGACCATGCCACAGGTACTTTTCACCTGGCACGGAGGAGAAACACTTATGCGCCCGCTCTCCTTCTACAAAAAGGCTATGGAACTGCAAAAGAAATACGCCCGCGGACGAACGATCGATAACTGCATCCAAACCAACGGAACCATGCTGACCGATGAATGGTGCGAGTTCTTCCGAGAAAATAACTGGCTGGTAGGCGTTTCGATTGATGGACCTCAAGAATTTCACGATGAATATCGTAAAAATAAAATGGGGAAGCCCTCCTTCGTCAAAGTGATGCAAGGGATTAATCTTCTGAAAAAACATGGTGTAGAATGGAATGCAATGGCGGTTATTAATGACTTCAATGCTGACTATCCACTGGATTTTTATCATTTCTTCAAGGAGATAGACTGCAAATATATCCAATTTGCACCTATCGTTGAACGTATCCTTGAACATCAGGACGGCCGCCACCTCGCTTCTCTTGCAGAAAACCAAAAAGGTGAACTGGCAGATTTCTCTATCACCCCCGAACAATGGGGTAAATTTCTCTGTACCCTTTTCGATGAATGGGTGAAAGAAGATGTAGGCAAATACTACATACAGATATTCGACTCCACCTTAGCAAACTGGGTAGGTGAACAACCTGGCATTTGTACAATGGCGAAGACCTGCGGACACGCTGGTGTTATGGAATTCAACGGGGATGTTTATTCTTGCGACCACTTTGTATTCCCTGAATATAAACTGGGAAACATATACAGCCAGACACTTGTAGAAATGATGCATAGCGAACGTCAACACAAGTTCGGAAACATGAAATATCAATCTCTACCCACCCAATGTAAAGAATGTGATTTCCTTTTTGCCTGCAACGGAGAATGTCCCAAGAACCGTTTCAGCCAGACAGCCGACGGCGAACCCGGGTTGAATTACTTATGTAAAGGATACTATCAGTTCTTCCAACATGTAGCTCCCTACATGGACTACATGAAAAACGAACTGATGAACCAACGTCCGCCCGCCAATATTATGGAAGCATTGAAAAACGGAGAATTGGAAATTGAAGACTAACAATCATATATTCAAATTTTATCATTAAAAAATGAACAGACTAAGACTTTATTTATTAGCGCTGACAGCGCTCATCGTGTGCTCCGCTAAAGCGGATGAAGGTATGTGGTTATTGCAATTAATGCAACAGCAACATTCCATAGATATGATGAAAAAACAAGGATTGAAACTGGAAGCCCAGGACTTATATAACCCGAACGGCGTCTCTTTGAAAGATGCAGTCGGTATCTTCGGAGGAGGATGTACGGGGGAAATTATCTCACCTGAAGGTTTAATTCTGACAAATCATCACTGTGGTTATGCTTCCATCCAGCAGCACAGTAGCGTAGAACATGACTACCTGACAGACGGTTTCTGGGCTACATCCAGAGACAAGGAGCTTCCGACTCCGGGATTGAAGTTCACATTTATCGAACGTATCGAAGATATCACGGATATTGTCAATGCAAAGATTGCCGCTAAAGAAATTACCGAATCTGAATCTTTCAGTAGTGCTTTTCTTCAGAAACTGGCCAACGAGCTTTACAATAAAAGCGATCTGAAAGATAAAAAAGGAATCGTTCCACAAGCACTTCCATTTTATGCCGGAAACAAATTCTATCTATTTTATAAGAAAATATATCCGGATGTACGTATGGTTGCCGCTCCCCCCTCCTCTATCGGTAAGTTCGGTGGCGAAACGGATAACTGGATGTGGCCCCGTCACACCGGTGATTTCTCCATGTTCCGTATTTATGCGGATGCTAACGGAGAACCGGCAGAATACAGCGCAAACAATACTCCTTTGAAAACAAAAAAACATTTGTCTATCTCGCTCAAAGGTTTGAAAGAAGGAGATTATGCAATGATTATGGGATTCCCCGGAAGTACAAGCCGTTATCTGACCGTATCGGAAGTAAAAGAACGCATGGAATCGGAAAACGACCCGCGTATCCGTATCCGCGGTGCCCGTCTGGCTGTATTGAAGGAAGTGATGAATGCAAGTGATAAAATCCGCATCCAGTATGCAAACAAATATGCCGGTTCCAGTAACTACTGGAAAAATTCTATCGGAATGAACAGGGCAATCATCGACAACGATGTATTGGGTACGAAAGCTGCGCAAGAAGCTAAATTTGCAGAATTTGCAAAGGAAAAGAATAATGCTGATTATGCAACGGTAGTGAAAAAAATAGATGATCTGGTAGCTAAGACAGCACCTCTCAACTATCAGTTCACCTGTCTGAGAGAAACGTTCTTCGGAGCAATCGAATTTGGAAGTGTCATGCTGGCTAAGACACGTGAAGCATTGATAGAGAAGAATGATTCTCTGATAAAAGTACGTATCGAAGCGCTGAAAGATACGTATGAAAGTATTCACAATAAGGACTATGACCATGAGGTAGACCGTAAAGTAGCTAAAGTTTTATTTCCCCTTTATGCAGAAATGATTCCGGCAGACCAGCGTCTGTCTATCTACAAAGTCATTGAGCAGAAATATAAAGGTAACTATGACAAGTTTGTCGATGATATGTATGACAACTCTATTTTCTCTAACCGTGAGAACTTTGAGAAGTTTGTCAAGAAACCGTCTGTAAAGGCTATCGATAATGATTTGGCTTTGCAATACTGTCAGTCTAAATATGACCAATTTGAGAAAATTGTTTCTCAATTAGAAGATATGGATAAAGAGTTGACTTTACTTCACAAGACCTATATCCGTGGTCTTGGCGAAATGAAACAGCCAGTTCCTTCTTATCCGGATGCCAACTTTACCATTCGTCTGACATACGGTAACGTGAAACCTTACGATCCGAAAGACGGAGTACACTACAACTACTATACGACAACTAAAGGTATTCTTGAAAAAGAAAATCCGGAAGACCGCGAATTTGTAGTACCCGCCAAACTGAAAGAGTTGATCGAGAAGAAAGATTATGGTCGCTATGCATTACCCAACGGTGATATGCCTGTCTGCTTCCTATCTACAAACGATATTACCGGAGGTAACTCCGGAAGCCCAGTATTGAATGAGAATGGGGAACTGATCGGTTGTGCCTTTGACGGCAACTGGGAATCATTGAGTGGCGATATCAACTTTGACAATAACCTGCAACGTTGTATCAACCTGGATATCCGTTATGTATTGTTCATCCTTGAAAAACTAGGAAACTGCGGACACCTGATTAATGAAATGACAATCGTAGAATAAATGAGAAAACAAATCCTATTTGCTATTTTTTCTCTGGCAACTCTTATCATCCACGCCGACGAAGGTATGTGGATGCTACCTGATCTGAAAACTCAGAATGAGATTGCCATGCGAGAACTAGGTCTTGAGATTCCCATTGAAGAAGTATACAATGCGAACGGGCTTTCTCTGAAAGACGCTGTCGTACACTTCGGAGGAGGATGTACGGGAGAAGTAATCTCTTCCGAAGGGCTGGTGCTGACTAATCATCATTGCGGTTATGGAGCTATCCAGCAACACAGTAATGTAGAGCATGACTATCTGACAGAAGGTTTTTGGGCAATGAACCGCGACGCAGAACTTCCTACACCAGGACTCAAGGTTACTTTTATCGACCGTATTCTTGATGTAACCGACTACGTCAACGAACAACTAAAGAAAGACAAAGACCCGGAAGGAACTAATTATCTGTCTCCGACTTACCTCAACAAAGTAGCAGAACGTTTTGCAAAAGCAGAAAACATTGAAATAACTCCTGCTACCAAGTTGGAACTCAAAGCCTTTTATGGAGGAAATAAATATTATCTGTTTGTAAAAACCGTGTATAGCGACATTCGCATGGTAGGTGCCCCTCCTTCTTCTATTGGAAAATTTGGAGCGGATACTGACAACTGGATGTGGCCGCGTCACACCGGCGACTTTTCCCTTTTCCGTATCTATGCGGATAAGAACGGAAAACCGGCAGAGTATTCCAAAGACAATGTTCCTTTGCACGTAAAGAAACACTTGACCATTAGCCTTGCCGGAGTACAGGAAGGTGATTTCACTTTTGTCATGGGATTTCCCGGACGTAACTGGCGGTACATGATTTCCGACGAAGTAGAAGAACGGATGCAGACAACTAACTTTATGCGTCAGCACGTACGTGGTGCCCGTCAGAAAGTTCTTATGGAACAAATGCTTAAAGATCCTGCTGTGCGTATTCATTACGCCAGCAAATATGCATCATCAGCCAACTATTGGAAGAATGCTATTGGCATGAACGAAGGGCTGGTGCGTCTTAAAGTATTGGATACCAAACGTGCGCAGCAAGAAGAACTATTGGCCCGCGGCCGTGAAAAAGGAGATAACTCTTATCAGAAAGCTTTTGACGAGATTCGCTCTATTGTAGCTCACCGACGTGACGCATTATATCACCAACAGGCTATCAACGAAGCACTTGTCACAGCGCTCGACTTTATGCGCATCCCCTCTACAACAGCACTGGTCACCGCACTAAAATCAAAAGATAAAGAGAAAATAAAAGAAGCTGCCCAAAACTTGAAACAGGAAGGTGAAAAATATTTTGCTTCTGTTCCTTTCCCGGAAGTAGAACGAATGGTAGCTAAAGAAATGCTCAAAACTTATGCTAACTATATTCCGGCAGAACAAAGAATCAATATATTCGAAATCATTGACTCCCGCTTCAAAGGCAACATAGATGCATTTGTAGATGCGTGCTTTGATAACTCAATTTTCGGTAATCAAAAGAATTTTGAGAAGTTCATCAAAAAGCCTAGTTTATATAAAATCGGATATGACTGGATGATCCTATTCAAATATTCAATTACCGACGGCATTCTGAAAACTGCCATTGCCATGAAAGAAGCCAATGAGAATTATGATGCCGCTCATAAAGTATGGGTAAAAGGCATGATAAATATGAGACAAGAAAAGGGAATACCTATTTATCCGGACGCGAACTCAACCTTACGACTGACTTACGGACAAGTGCTTCCTTATGAACCTGCAGACGGTGTAGTGTATGATGCTCATACCACTCTCAAAGGAGTTATGGAAAAAGAGGATCCGGGTAACTGGGAATTTGTAGTACCGCAAAAGTTGAAAGAGTTGTATAACTCTAAAGACTATGGACAGTACGGCAAAAACGGTGAGATGCCGGTCTGCTTTATTGTAAACACCGACAACACAGGAGGTAACTCCGGTAGTCCGGTTTTCAACAGTAAAGGCCAGTTGATAGGAACTGCTTTTGACCGTAACTTTGAAGGACTGACAGGTGATATCGCTTTCCGACCTTCATCACAGCGCGCTGCCTGCGTTGATATTCGTTATACTCTGTTTATCATAGATAAATTTGCGGGAGCATCCCATATCATTGATGAACTGACTATCTGTGAACAATAGAAAAATCATTTATTGAAAACGGATAATGAAACCGGGTTCTGTTTCATTATCCGTTTTTCATTTCACATTATTCATTAGACAAAATCTTCCACCATATACATTTCATCAATTATCTCATTCATTGATTCTTCCAGGTTCCGAATAGCCTCATCAGGAGACTCTCCATAAGCATTACATTGCATATTTACAGTCAGCCAAGCATAATAGCCACCGTCTGATGCACGTTCAAGTACATAATCTGTTTTATTCAGTTTCATATTGGTAAATAATTAGTATATGTTGATATTGAAGTTATTTCTGATTGTGAAGCAGCCAGTTTTTCCAATTCAAGAATAATCCGACGCTCGTAACTGCGTGCCCAATAAATGAAATCACAATTTGGAATATATTTTCCCGCAAAACGAAGCAAGGACTCCAGTTCAAACGAATCACCGATAATTCCTGCCCCTGCTATCATAGCATCATAAGCATTACAATCCTGTTCGATATGCGCCGGAACCATTAATACCGGTTTGCCAAGATACATCGCTTCACAAATAGACTCGAAACCTGCCGTACTGGCATAAGCCCTGCAGTTCGCCATTCCATTAAGAAACTTCACATCATCAATCTGATGATAACTCAATGTTTCGTCCACCCGTACTACTTCCTCTGTCTCCGTCTTATCCCAGAAAAATCTTAAAGGAACTTCCGGATGCATTGTGTGAAAACTCTCCACTGTATCTGCAAAACCGGCATTTACCATATATCCATGAATATAATTTCCTTCTTCCGGCTGGATTGCCGTTATTTCCCGGCGAATCAAAGGAGGTACCACAACAATCTGATGTTCATCATCCCGTTCCATTTCCCTGAAAGATAGAGCTAACTTCTTTGATGATCTAAGAGCCGTCATTCGTGTAAAGAAACGCAACATCCATAACTGGACCGGACTCTTATCCGGAAACTGAAAATCACGATGTAGAAACAAATATTGATGTCCAATACAAATATACGGAACAGAGGGACGGAAGAACGCATAGGTAAGTCCGGTCAGAAGTTCGTAGAAGTTGATGACGACTTCCGCCCCTGTCTCCTTAATCCGTTGATTTATATAGTACATACTACGGAAATATTCCGGTAGTTTCAATAAATTATAAGCTAAACTTTTCTTTAGATTCACTCGCTTATTATCTGTCGTAGGCAGAAAACTCGGACTGATAAAACGCTTCACCGGTGCATGAATACTCCGATTGAAAAAACCTGGTAATGTGCGTGAGGAACTTTTACCGACTAATACTTCTACAACCTCATGCCCATTACGCTGCAACATATCTTCGAGGGTGATAGCCTGTGTCAGATGTCCTCTCCCCTCACCTTGAACAATAAATAAGAATTTCATATAGCGATTATTATTTAGTTCATAACTTTAACTCCCGTTACTTTTCGATATGCAAAACTACCGTTTTCAGATTACAACAGAATGACTCTCCGGTTACTATTCGATGAACAAAAACAGCATTTTCCCGTTATATTAATAAAATAGAATCTATATTTGCAGTCTTCAATGACTGTCATTTAATTTTAAGAAAGGAAAGATTATGGAGAAATTTGAAGATTTAATACAATCACCGATGCCCGTTTTAGTTGATTTCTTTGCAGAATGGTGCGGACCATGTAAAGCTATGAAACCCGTTCTGGAAGAACTCAAATTAGTTGTAGGTGATAAGGCCCGTATTGTCAAGATAGACGTTGACCAACATGAAGACTTGGCTACAAAATATCGTATACAAGCTGTACCAACCTTTATCCTGTTCAAAAATGGAGAAGCGGTATGGAGACATTCCGGTGTAATTCATAGCAGTGAATTACAAGGGGTAATAGAACGGCATTATACATAAAAAGATAAATAACGAATGAAGAAAGTATTAGTCATGGTAGCACTCGTCATGGTAAGCGTAATCGTATACGCGTTCAATGACAGAGCTGAAGCCAAACAAGGTAAAAAAGAAGTAACAGGTAACAACGGAGAAGTCGTCGTAATGAATAAAGAAATGTTTCTGAAAGACGTCTTCGATTATGAAAAGTCAAAAGAGTGGAAATACAAAGGCGACAAGCCTGCCATTATCGATTTATATGCCGACTGGTGTGGACCTTGCCGCCAAACAGCTCCTATTATGAAAGAATTGGCAAAAGAATATGCCGGGAAAATTGTAATCTACAAAGTAAATGTAGATAAGCAGAAAGAACTAGCTGCCCTGTTCAATGCAACAAGTATTCCGTTGTTCGTATTCATCCCCATGAAAGGAGATCCCCAGCTTTTCCGCGGAGCTGCAGACAAAGCAACTTACAAGAAAGCAATTGATGAGTTTTTATTGAAGTAGAAAAAAGAGTGTCGATATCCGGTCAGGATTATGACGCCATAAGAAGCAAAGAGTGACGTTATCCGTATGTGATAGCGTCACTCTTTTTTATAACTAGTCAAGAGATTCTTAAGAAGTGTAAAAATACGGCTATTTTTCTTTTATTCAAAAAGAAATTGTACTTTTGTCAAATGGGAAACACGATATCCTTTAGAATATGAAAACATCCTTTTTATTAAAAAGCTCATTACTTGCGACTACGGGAGTTTATATCCTTCCGCAACTTCTTTTTGCCCAAACTTCAACACGTCCTCATATCATTTTAATTGTATCCGACCAACATCGTGGAGATGCCATGAATTGTATGGGAAATACTTCTGTCATTTCTCCGAATATGGACGCTTTGGCAGAAGACGGTACACTCTTTACAAACGGTTATTCTTCTACCCCTAGTAGTACACCGGCACGTTCCGGATTATTGACCGGACTTTCTCCCTGGCATCATGGTATGCTAGGATACGGCAGGGTAGCCAGCCAATACCGTTATGAGATGCCTCGTATGTTGGGAGACTTAAACTACTACAGTTTTGGCATTGGTAAAATGCACTGGTATCCTCAAAAGGCTCTGCATGGATTCCGGGGAACATTAGTTGATGAAAGCGGACGCGTAGAAAGTCCCGATTTTATCAGTGACTATCGATTATGGTTCCAAATGCAAGCTCCCGGCTTAAACCCGGATTCTACTCATATCGGTTGGAATGACCATGGAGCAGCTACTTATAAACTTCCGGAACGATTGCATCCCACAGCATGGACAGGAGAAATGGCTTGCGAAATGATTCGCAATTACGAAGGTATCAATAACCAACCATTGTTCTTGAAAATATCCTTTGCCCGTCCACATAGTCCTTATGATCCTCCCCAACGTTTATTGGACGAATACGCGAACCGGGATATACCTGCACCTTGGATAGGAGAATGGTGTAAAGATAAGCCGTATGCCAAACTAAAGGATCCTCAAAAAGTGAAAAAAGATGCTCCTTATGGTAATTTCGGTGACGAATATGCAAAAGACTCACGGAGGCACTATTATGCTAATGTGACATTTATTGACGAAGAGATAGGTAAAGTAATTAAAACTTTGAAAGAAAAAGGTATATATGACAATGCACTTATCTGCTACATTTCTGATCACGGTGATATGTTAGGAGACCATTATCATTGGCGTAAAACGTACCCTTACCAAGGTTCGGTACATGTTCCTTATATCGTTAAATGGCCGGCTAGCTATCACTTTACTAAAGGAAACAAAATTACCCAACCGGTAGAATTGCGTGATTTATTACCAACTTTCCTTGAAATAGCCGGAAGTTCTATCCCGCAAGATATGGACGGTCAATCTTTACTCCGGTTAATGGAAGGTAAAACCGATCAATGGAGGAAATACATAGATTTAGAACATGCGACTTGCTATAGTCCTGACAATTATTGGTGTGCATTAACCGACGGAAAAATAAAATATATCTGGCGTTTTCACACCGGGACAGAAGAGTTGTTTGATCTCTCGAAAGACCCTCATGAACTAAAGAATGTAGTAACAGATAAAAAATACAAACAGCAATTAAATGAGCTTCGTCAAGCTATGATTGATCATCTTTCCGAACGTGGTGAAAAGTTTGTGAAAGACGGTAAGTTACAGGTATTAAAACAGACAATTCTTTATAGCCCGTTATTTCCTGATAAAAGTCCGGTAGATACCGGAATTTAAAAATTAACATCTATGCAAATTCAAGACGAAAGTTATATTAAATGGAAACTTTTTCTCGAAGGCAATGATGAAGCTTATAGTTGGCTTTATACACACCATATTCAATTACTGTATCAATATGGATTACAAATCACTCCTGACACAGAAGTGATAAAAGACTGTATACAAGATGTATTTATAAGAATATACAAGAATAAAAATAAATTAAGTATACCCCAAAATGTAAAAATCTATCTGATGATTTCTCTTAAAAACAGTATCTATAATGTTTTCAGTAAAGAGCGTTCAGAAGAATCCTATGCCTTCAACTTCTACTCTATGGAAGAACAATATATAACAGAGAATGACTTTATCAATGAAGAAGAACGTCGCGAACAAATTAATGAAATCAAAAAAATACTCCATGTGCTAACTCCCAGACAACGAGAAATCATATATTATCGTTTTATAGAAGAAATGGAATATGATGAAATATGTCAGATTATGGACATTAATTATCAATCAGCCTACAATTTACTTCAACGCTCACTACAAAAAGTAAGAGATACTTTCGGAACACCTGAATGCATCGCATGGATAAGTATCTTGACCACTTTCTTCAGAGAAACACAAAAAATGCATTTTCTTTAAAAAAAATACAAGTTCAGTGAGTAGATTCCATTTTTTGAGTTGTCCTTATATAAACAACGCATAAAATGGATTCAAAAATAGACTATAATAATTATAAAGCAGACTCATTACTCAATGATGCTTATTTTTTAGAATCGGAACAACATCCGACTCCGGAAAGTATTATGTTTTGGGATAAATTAGCTCAAGAAAACAAGCAGTTAGCTAAGGAAATAGCTATTGCGCGTAATTTTCTACATATTCTCCGTCATGTTCCTAAACCCTATCTGCCTCAACAAAAAGTAGATTCCATTTGGAAATGTATATCCGATCAGAATCGTTTGGAAATACAGAACAAAAGAAAGAGACGCATTCTATACCGCACTTTAGCTGCAGCTTGCATTGTTGTCTTCCTTGTAAGTGGTTGGTATCTGCAAAATATTTATCAGACAAGCGAGTGCATGGAAAAATCTGATATAGTCGCAGTAAAGAAACCTGATGTCTCTACTAATCAAACCCTTTTGATTCTATCCGAAAAGAAACAGATAGCTATACAAGGTAAAGAAAGTAAGCTACATTACAACCAACAGGGAAAATTAAATGTCAATTCTCAAACCATTAATCAGGAAACTGAAAACGATAAGAAAAAAGATACTTATAATCAATTAATAGTGCCGGCCGGAAAACGCTCGTCAATTACTTTTTCTGACGGGACACGTATTTGGCTAAGCGCCAGTTCACGAGTTGTTTATCCGGTTGAATTTATGAAGAACAAACGGGAGATTTATGTAGAAGGTGAAGCCTTCCTAGATGTTTATCACGACAAAAGTCGACCATTTATTGTAAAAACGAATAAAATGGACATACAGGTATTAGGTACTACTTTTAACGTTTGTGCATACGAAAAAGAGAATATACAAACAGTAGTACTTGTCACTGGAAAAGTAGAAGTAAAGACTAACAATAACGAAACGAAAACTTTATCACCAAACAATTTACTTGCATATAATGATCAGCAAGGTATCAGCGTACATCCTGTAGATGTACAAGAATACATAGCTTGGAAAGATGGATTTTACCAATTCAAAAAAGAGAGGTTGGAAATTATTACAAAAAAACTCAGCAAGTACTATGGTAAGACAATCATTACCGACAAACAGCTTGCTAATATTACTTGTAGTGGCAAGCTAGATCTGAAAGAAGAACTAGATGATGTGTTGCATACGCTGATTCAAACCGTCCCGGCTCAAATAACAGAATCAAATGAGAAAATCTATATTAATGTCAAATCTAAATAAATTAATAGCCTATGAAAATATGACTTCCTAGAAAATGATAAGGCCGGATAATACCCGCATATCACCCGACCTTAAATTAAATTACTTACACGTTTAAATATTAATAATCTAATTCGTTATAAAAGTATGGAAAAACACCAATTATTCAGTCTAAAAAAGACTGAAGAAAAACAATTATTGCTAATTATGAAGTTCTTTTCATTTTTTCTACTGATAGGAATAGGGCATTGCTTGGCAACAAATTCGTATTCGCAAAGCAAATTATTCACAATGAAGACCTCTCAAAAGACTGTGAAACAAGTCTTTCAAGAAATTGAAAAAAATAGTGAATACATAATTTTCTACATGGACCAAATCATCGATACGAATCGTAAGGTAAATATTGATGTAAAAAATCAGCAAGTGAGCGCTATTTTGGACCAGCTATTTCTCGGTACAGATAATACTTACAGCATCAACGACCGACAAATCACAATTTACCATAAAGGCGAACAACCAAACAGCCAACAACAAAGTAACAAATTTACAGTCACCGGTGTAATAACCGATGCACAAGGAGAGTCCATGATTGGCGTTTCAGTAAAAGTAAAAGGAACAACATTAGGAGGAATCTCAGATATGGATGGACGATATTCCATTAGTGTCCCTAACAAAAATGATATTCTTATAGTTTCTTTCCTGGGCTACGCAACAGAAGAAATCAAGATTAACGGACGGCGCAACATTAACATCCGGTTACGCGAAGACACCAAAGCATTGGACGAAGTAGTTGTCATCGGTTATGGACAACAAAAAAAAGAGAGCGTCGTGGTATCCATGAGTTCGGTAAAGCCTTCGGAAATCGCTGCCCCGACTCGAAATTTGACCAACAATCTGGCAGGACAAGTATCCGGTTTAATTGCCGTACAACGTTCCGGTGAACCAGGATACGATGATGCAGAATTCTGGATTCGCGGTATCAGCACATTCGCATCTAACAGTTCCGCATCAACCCCTTTAGTCTTAGTAGATGGTGTTCCTCGTAAAATCACCGATATTGAACCGGATGAGATTGAAACATTCTCAGTATTAAAAGATGCTGCCGCAACTGCTATTTATGGTGCTGAAGGAGCAAATGGCGTTATATTAGTTACAACCAAACGCGGTAAGGACGAAAAACCTAAAATTACATTTAAAACAGAACACTCCATTTCAAGTCCACAACGTCTGCCTGAATTTGTAGGTTCTGCTGATTATTTAAGTTTATATAATGAAGCATTAAATAATGACGGGGAACCCGATTTATTCAGCGCTGAATTAATAGAAAAGTTTCGTACTAGTACAGACCGTGATCTTTATCCGGATACAGACTGGATAGGTGAACTGCTTAGAAAGAATACACATAATCACCGGTATACATTGAATGTGCGTGGCGGTTCGGCACGTTCCAGATATTTCGTATCTGGTGCCTATTATACAGAAAGTGGTATATATAAAGGTAATCCTACAGAAAAATACGATACCAATATTGGCTTGGACCGTTTTAATCTGCGTTCAAACATTGATATGGATGTCACCTCTACAACACTAGTATCTATTGACTTAGCAGGACAATACTTGATAGGCAATTATCCGGGTGAATCTTCATCTACTATTTTCCGCTCTATGTTGATTACTCCTCCTTATTGTTTTCCCGCAGTATATAGTGACGGAACAGTAGCTACTTACGAACAAGAACGAGGTGTAAATATGAGGAACCCATACAATCAGTTGATGAATTCCGGTTATACCCGCCAATGGAGAACAGGTATTCAATCCAAAGTTGGCGTTAGACAAAAACTCGATTTCATCACCAAGGGACTTAGCGCCAAAGTAAATGTCAGCTATGACTTTGATGCAACATTCAAATCCATACGTTCATACAATCCTTCCCGTTATCATGCAACAGGTAGAGATGAGAACGGTAACTTAACATTCATCCAAGTTGTATCAGGAACACCGGATTTGAGCGATTTGAAGGACAATGGTATTGAAGCGCAAAAGAAAATATATATTGATGCAGCTATCAACTACAAACGTATTTTTGCAGAGAAGCATGATGTAAGTGGTATGTTGCTATATATGCAAAAAGAAACACAACTCAAGACTCAACCTCTCCCCTATCGCAAGCAAGGGTTAGTAGGGCGTTTTAGTTACTCTTATGACGGACGTTATTTCCTTGAAGGAAATTTTGGATATACGGGTTCAGAAGCATTTGCCAAGAATCATCGTTTCGGTTTTTTCCCGGCTGTAGGACTGGCTTATTATTTGTCAAATGAGCCTTTTTACCCCGGAGTTTTAAAAAACTATATAAACAAAATCAAATTAAGAGCTTCTGTCGGTAAAACTGGTAACGACACTACCAGTGACCGTTTTATCTACCGTCCTACTTTCTCTATGAATGCAGGTTCATGGTCACAAGGAATAGGTAGTAACGGAGGTACTAATTCTATAGGACAAGGTATCATCGAAGGATTTCCGGAAACGTTAGATATTGGTTGGGAAATTGAGAAAAAACAAAACTATGGTTTCGACTTAGGACTTTTCAACAACAAGATAGATATTGTATTCGACTATTTCCGTTCCGAAAGAAGCAATATCCTGATGCAAAGAAAAACGACACCAACATTAAGTGGTTTTCGTGTCAACCAATATGCTAACTATGGAATCGTATCCAACCATGGTGTAGATATGTCTTTGAATGCTCATCATCAAATTGGTAAAGTAAAACTAAGTGCAAGAGGGACATTTACATTTGCCAGAAATGAGATAAAAGAATATGATGAATTACCACAAAAATATCCATGGATGGAACGAACAGGTAAACGAATTAATGAAAATAACCTCTATATAGCCGAACGCTTATACACAAAAGAAGATTTCATCATCAATAAGAACAGTAATGGTATTGAAAGCTATACATTACGCCCGGAACTGCCTCAAAGCACTCTAGGTGGATTGCTTGGCCCCGGTGATATTAAATACAAAGATGTGAATGGTGACGGAGTTATCGATTCCTATGATAAAGTAGTAGGCGTGGGACATCCTAATGTACCTGAGATCGTTTACGGATTTGGATTAAACATCGAATATAAAGGATTTTATGCTAGTGTATTCTTCCAAGGTACCGGAAACTGTTCTGTTTTATTAGGAGGAAATACTCCGGAAGGTTGGTATCCATTTGCATGGGGAGTAGACCAATCCAGTTATCGTACTTTCGCATTGGACCGTTGGACTGAGAGTAATCCAAGTCAAAATGTATTAATGCCACGCCTACATAAAGATAATGCCAACAACGCCAATAATCAAGTGGCAAGCACATGGTGGCTTCGTAATGGAGGTTTCTTACGATTAAAAAACATGGAATTCGGTTATCAACTGCCCAAACAATTCTTGAAGAAATTTAATGTTCAGGCTGCCAGAATTTATGTAATGGGATATAATCTTGCTTTGTGGGATGACCTTAAGTATTTCGATCCGGAAGCAGGAAATGCAAATGGAGGAAACGTATACCCTAAGAATCGTACCTTTACCTTAGGAATAGACTTTACATTTTAATTAAATCTATAAAATATGAAAACAATGAAGAAACTATATAAGAAAATACTGATAGCTGCTTTTGCATTGTGCAATATTTATTCTTGCGATTATCTGAATGTATCTGATGAGTTAGCCGGAAATCTCCGTTCATTGGATGAAATTTTCGATAATGTATCTTATACCCGAAGATGGTATGCAAACATATTTACTTCTATTCCAGATTATTCAGGAATTACCGCAGCTGCTGGAAGTATCACAGGATTTAAAAATCCTTGGGCAGGTATGTGTGATGAATTAACTGTTGGATATGGAGATGCAAAACTCTATAACAAAACAGATAAAAATGCAGCTAACATGAGTTTTCACCGTTGGGGTACATGCTATAAAGAAATCAGACAAGCAAATATATTCTTGGCCCACGCCAAACCAATAGCGGCAAATGGAACCCATGTTGATGTACTGACGGAAGAAGAACTAACAGAGATGAAGGCTAATGTAAGATTCATGAGAGCCTATTATCACTATTTGCTTTTCGAACAATATGGTGCTATTCCTTTGGTAAAAGATTTAATTCTCGAAAGAGAAGATAATCTGGATCTGCCCCGAAATACCATAGATGAAGTAATCAGCTATTTGGACGAAGAACTAACAGCAGTAGCCAAAGAGCTGCCTCAAAAGGCATTACATGATGACGACCAGCATAATGCATGGCCAACCAAAGGCGTAGCTCTGGCTGTAAAAGCTAAAATGTGGGTATATGCAGCCAGTAAGTTATTCAATGGCGAATACAAAGAAGCGCTAGCCGTAACTAATTTGGATGGGACAAGACTTTTTCCTGATAAAGATCCTAATAAATGGAATAAAGCGGTAGCTGCTTTAGAAGAATTCATAAAATTTGCAGATGAGGAAGGTAATTATGAATTGCTGAATACGGGTAATCCTTCACAAGATATATACGATCTTTTCCAAACATATAATAAAGAAATTATATGGGCTACTGCAGCAACTTCATGGGGTGGAATGACAAATGACATGTTCGACCGTAGATGTACCCCAAGAAGTGAACAAAACGGAATGGGTTGCATTGGTGTCACACAAGAACTCGTAGACGACTTTTATATGAAGGACGGTCTCCCGATACAAGCAACAAGTTATTTACCACAATCCACATTATATACAACCGAAGGGTTTGACAAATACACTGAGACTGTTAAAGCCGGAAGCAAAGAAGTACAAGTGGCCAACAATGTCAGCAATCGGTTCCTCAATCGGGAAGCACGTTTCTATAATACAGTATTTTTCCAAAATAGGAGATGGCATGTAACAAACAACGTAACTCAATTCCACAAAGGAAGCCCCAATGAATTAAGCGGCACAATTTATACTCATACTGGTTATATGCTATACAAAAGATTTAACAGGGAAGTTAGCATGAAATCTCCGGGGGTTCAAAACAAGTTCCGCCCTTCTATCATCTTCCGTCTTGCAGATCTTTATTTATTGTATGCAGAAGCTGTTAATGAAATTGATCCTCAGGACGAACGTGTTCTGACCTATTTAAACAAAGTACGCCAGCGTGCCGGTTTGTCGAATATTGAAGAACTCAACCCTGCCATTGAGGGAAATCAAGAGTTGCAAAGACTCGCAATTCAACGTGAAAGACGCATCGAATTGGCAACGGAAGGACAACGTTATTTCGATGTTCGCCGTTGGATGATAGCAGACCAGGATGGAGAAGGGCGTCAATTCGGATATGTTCATGGCATGAATATGAATGCGGCAGAAGACAAATTCTACGAAGAAGTAGAAGCTAGCCCGATTGTCTTCAGACGTAAAATGTACTTATATCCTATCCCAGACGATGAAATGAAGAAAACTGAACTGCTTGTTCAAAATCCGGGATGGTAAATCAACATTATGTTTCATGACTTAAAATAAAAAAAGATGAAAAAAATATACTCCATACTGGTAACCATAGTATTTTTGATACTGACAGCAAGTTGTAACGAGAACTTTGAGATCGCAGATAAAGCAGATAGCCTAGTATCTGTTGCTATCAATACACTGAATATACAAAAATCATTCAATGTAGGAGAAAGTTATCAAGCAGAGCTTTGGGTACAACGAGGCGGATTAAGCGATATGTCAGGAAAAGTAAAATTCATGATAGATCCCAATTTACTAGACTCTCTGAACAGAGAAGACAGAACCAATTATCAAATGTTACCGGAAAACTGTTATGAATTGTCCAACATTGAATTTTTACTAAATAAAAATGAAATGTGCGGTTATATAACCTATCATCCTGAAAAAATAGTCGAATTGTCCGATTATGACCAGATTCAATATGTTCTTCCACTGAGGTTGGTTTCTAACGAACTAAATATCAACCCCGAAAGATGTGTTTCATTGTTGGCATTTCAGGTATCAGAACCTATTGTACAAATCACAAACTCAGGAATATTCAATATAGATCCGTTACAAACCTCCCAAATGGACGTCCACATCAGCGTACCTTTTACTAATAAATGGGATATAGAATGCGATTTAACCCACGATCAATCTCTGATTGAACAGTATAATTCAAACAATAAGGTTAATTTCACCTTACTACCGAGTGAATCGTACACAGCTCCGGATAAAATTTCTTTACCGGAAGGAGTTAATGAAACAACAGCCTCCTACCAACTCAAAGATAATCTACTTCCGGGTAACTATATATTGCCCATAACTATTGGAAGCATTGAAGCGACACAGAACGGCACTCCGAATAATTCATTAGTTATAGACAAGGAAAGTAGCACTTTATTCCGTATCGTTAAAGAAGGGAAGAAAATAGATAAGTCAAAATGGGAAATTATTGCTTGCAATTCCGAAGCAGCAGCCAATCCGGTGAAAAACCTAATTGACGACGATGAAACGACTTTCTGGCACTGTAAAACTAAGTCTGAAGCCAATTGGTGCGAACCTCCTTATGAAATTACCATTGATATGAAAGACCCGGTCACAATTGCTCAAATTGATTTAGTAAACCGTGGAGAAGCTAGTAGAGCTAATAATATCAAATGGGTGGAATTTTATGCCAGCAACAATAATAGTAATTGGGAAAAAATCGGTGCTTCTGACTTCAATGATGAATTTATTAGAGAAACATTTCGATACTATGTCAAATCGACCACAGCTCGTTATTTGAAACTAGTCATTCCTGAAGGCCATGGAAATGCGTGTCCCCCCGCAGCAATTCGTGAATTAACAGTCTTCGGGTATTGAGCTAAAAACTCCTACTAATTAAAAGAGACGACCTGAAAAAGAAATGTACCCCAAAAGTTTATCAAAAAACAATTGGGGTACACTTCAATTACTCCGAAATAGTTTTAGAATCCTGTCCAGTTTTTTATTTTAGATATCCTATAGGATGATTCATCATTGGTACCTGGCTTTCCTTCAATTTCAACACCTTCTTCAATTGATTGATATCCATCGAAGCGCGAGGTACAGTAGCCAACCTTGCAGCGGAACAAAAGATTGAAATATTCTGGGAAACGATTCCTGCATCCATAGCACCCATCAACTGAGTATGTGCATTCTTAGTATCTCCAAAACGAGAAAGATCACTAACCAAAACTAAAGATACCGGAGCTGATATTACAAATGCCTGTCCACCTGCCACTGCTCCACGATAATCGCCTTCAGCTATCAGATTCAACTGATGATTTTTTGCATCATATAAATAGCTACCTTCCGGCAATACCACATATACATCCACATCCTGCTTATTCAAAGCCGACGGAGCAGTCCGTTTTCCAGAATCGCTCCGATTAATACCGTTAGCAGCCCACAACAAATCCGACAAATCAGATAAATTCAATGCTTTCGAAGCAAATTCACGAGTAGAATGACGTTCGGACAATGCTTTCATCACCGTACCAGTACGGTTCAAATTAGGTTTTGGTAACTTAATCACTTTATCAGCAGCAAATGCAGCTACCGAGAATACTAAACAAGCTAACAACAGTTGTACTTTTCTCATAATTGTGATATTTAAAAGTTGATGAACAAATATAGACAAAAAAGGTCTGCATTCATTTTTGAATACAGACCTTTTAAGAGTTATTATGAGGTTTGATTATTTATCGCCGAAATAACGGTTATACAGACCTTCAAAACCTTTACCGTGACGAGCTTCGTCCTTGCACATTTCATGTACAGTGTCATGGATAGCATCCAAATTTAAAGCTTTTGCACGAGTTGCGATACGTTTTTTGTCTTCGCATGCACCTTGTTCAGCATCTTTACGTTTCTGCAGGTTTGTTTTGGTATCCCAAACACAGTCACCCAGCAATTCAGCAAATTTAGCGGCATGTTCAGCTTCTTCCCAAGCATAACGTTTGAAAGCTTCAGCTACCTCAGGATAACCTTCGCGGTCTGCCTGACGACTCATAGCCAAATACATTCCAACCTCAGTACATTCGCCCATGAAGTGATTGTTCAGGTCCTTAATCATTTCTTCGTCGCAACCTTTTGCAACACCGATAACGTGCTCATCAGCAAAAGTCAATGCGCCACCTTCTACTTCAACAACTTCTACAAACTTGCTGGCAGGAGCTTTACACAAAGGACATTTCTCAGGAGCTGCGTCACCTTCATAAACGTAACCGCAAACAGTACATCTAAATTTTTTCATTTTCTTCTCAATTTTAAATTAATTAGTCAATACGTGTTTCTTTATCTTTTATCAAGCAATTCTTACATATACCTTTATAATAATAATGCACTTCCGACACCTGATGTCCGTCCATTTCCAGACTCTCTACTTTTTTCACCGCTTCCGGACATTGCAGGTCATAAATGTGTCCGCAACGTTTACAAAGAAAATGGGAATGAACGGAAGTATCTGCATCAAAATTAGTATTTTTCTCATCAATTGTAAGCATTTGAGCCGCTCCTTGCTCCGAAAACAGTTTCAAGGTATTGTAAACTGTAGTCTTTGAAAGCGTAGGCATCGAAGGAGATAATGCTGTATAAATATCATCAGCTGATGGATGAATAGGATGCTCCATCAAATATTGCATAATTGCAATACGTTGCATCGAAGGCTTTATATTATGGTCTAATAATCGTTCGTATGGTTTCATCATTTATCCCTTTCTTTCCAAACTTGTATTCATTACAATTATAAATCCAATGCAAAGATAGAAAGCCTTTATTAGATTTCCAAATAATTCATGACTTTTTTATAGCATAACTAATATAATTTCAATAAAGAGGACAAATAATGTATTTATAAAAATTGCCAACTAATAAACTTAATTGCCCGTTGCTTTCCGGCTTAGATTAACAGTCATACTAATTCCCGCTATTTAAGGTTCAAGATAAATAAAAATTAAGTATAAAAATAGGGGACACTTCATTTATTAAATGATGTAGTCCCTATTTTCTTTCCCATAAATTAGATTTTATCATCTACATCAACTCTAACTTCTTCTAGAATATTAGAAGGAATTTCATCACAACGAATATATTTAGATACATCTCCCGCATCATCTTTCATCGTCCAAATCATAGAACCCGAAGGCAAAAGCTCTGTTACAATATATGAATTGTTCCAGCGACCACCCAAACTATTATCGTACTTACCACTCACAATATATCCCCAATTATCATCATTCTCTATCTCAAATGTGCCGCTAAGGAAACGAGCATACATACTATCAAACTTCTGGTACATCTCAAAAGTTTTATCTTTTCGCACAAAAGATATATAACAATAAGTGCCTTCTGTTATCGGCTGTCCGTTCCACTCCACCAATTGCCAAGTACCGTTCAGATTTGCCGGGGTCACTTCCAATGTTTCCACTTTCACTTCTTCGTTGTCACCACAGGCTACAAATCCGAACAAAAGCATACATAATGGTATTATTCTAAAAAAAATTCTCATATTATAGTTTTTTATGTTTAAATCAAAAATGTTATTGTAAAAGCTTGATAGCCACGTTGACCAAACGGTCTGTCAAGGGTGCCTCGACTCCTTCAACAATAAAATTAAACTGTAGCCGATTATCCACAATTTCAGGTATCTTACCACCATCCACCGTTATCACCACATCAGCTTCCTTCCCAGGTGGTATGACTGTCGGCTCTGTATGAAAAGCAGCATATGAAGGAAGCAGCTGCGCAGAAAGCGTTAAAGGCTTCTTACCGGTATTAACACATAAAATACGTTCCGAAGGGCAGAGTTCACGAGTCATCTCTGAAAAGACAACCCGTTTGCGTTTCATGCGCAGAACTCCCATCCGGCAAGGGAGATACCCCCATTCGTCAGAACAGATCACTTCACCCATCAAAACCAAACGCGCAACCGGATACTGATCTGAAATATCAGTATACACAAATGCAGTTGCATCCACGGTCCCTACACGGTTTTTAGGATTATACGCCAATGTAACCGTACTTTTCATACCTGAAGCAAGCGACACCGGACTAAAAGTTGCTGAAGTACATCCACACGAAGTCGTTATCTTCGTTATCCGTATGTCTTTACCACTAACATTGCGAAATGGGAATGTGTATGTCTGAGGTGTATCATTATCATAAATATTACCGATATGTATGCGGAGAGAATCGAAACGAAATATCTCTCCCCTCTCCTTCAATAAAGGCGGATTAACCAGCGAATCGAGTGCCATAGATGGATAGTCCATTCCCTGGGCTCCGATGTATTGGATAGGGAAAAAGGCCATAAACCAATATAGCAAATAATATTTCCTTCGTTCATTCTTCATCTGTCTATCAAAGTTAGATTACATCCATCCGCTGTCATTCACATACTTACGGACAGTAATAATAAAGGATTGTTCCTTTCCATCGCTTGTCTTTATCGTAGCACTTGTCATCCCCGAAGCAAGCCCCTCCACAGTCAATATAGTACCTTTCAATATGGCAGTCGCTTTCGACGTATTACTAATTTTACACTCGTACGTTAAGTTTTCTCCATTCAAGAAATAACGTGCTAAATCAATTTTTACGACTTTATCCATTCCTACATACAGATTGGGTACTTTCATATCCGACCCGCCTCCAACAATAGCATTCAGCAATGCACCAGCATCAACCAATTTACCCATTTTGCCTCTATAAGAAGAAAGGTTCATTTTTGTTGCCGACCAGCCCGGAGAATTATGCAGATAATAGTAGGTCTTATAACCTTTATAATAGGAATCCACCTCTCTCGCCGTTTGTTTCATCAAGTTTATAAACTCCTGCGCCTTGAAGTGACGACGTTGTTGCAGAGCATACGACAAGCCTAGTGCAGCCACTCCCGACACATGCGGGCAAGCCATAGACGTACCCTCATTGTAACCGTAGCCTGCTTTGCCTTCCACCACCAAAGTAGAAAGGATCATTCCCTGATCAATGTTCACATTACCACCATCAGTTTCTTCACCCGGAACACAATAATATTCGCTATCACCACCAGGAGCACAGAAATCCACTTCCGTCCCATAATTACTGAATGACGATGGCGTATAATCGGCTGCAATAGAAGCAACTGAAAGGCATCCCTCATAAGCTGCCGGATAGGAAGACATATATGAGTATTCATTGCCAGAAGCAAAGATAGCCAATCCCCCCTCAATCACTCCGTTAGGAGAACCTGCATTATGGATAAAGTAATCTAGCGCTTCCTTCTCCAATGGATAAGTCTTTGTCCACTCTTCGTCAGTGGCAGGTCCGGGCACATATCCTTGCAACGGATTGGAATAAGCAGAGTTATATCCCCAACTACATTGAAGAATTACGGCACCGTTATCGGCTGCATACTTAATAGCTCTCGCTTCATTGACCATCTTTACCTGGGAATTACCATCGAAAACCTGACAGGACATAATCCTCACTCCCGGTTTGGTCCCATTTCCTCCAGCAATACCACTGACTCCTATACCATTATGATTCACAGCAGCTATTGTTCCCGCCACGTGAGTGCCGTGACCGGTATCCTCGGCTGCTTGCCAACTGATAATTCCGCTATTTTTTACAAAGTTATAGCCATAACGATCACCCTTATAACCATTCTTATCCACATCATCGTCCGAACCCAATACCTCGTTTTCGTTCACCCACATATTAGCTTCCAAATCAGGATGCTTCCACATAACACCTTCGTCAAGCACAGCAACAATGATTTCCGGATCACCCGTACACAGTTCCCATGCTTCTTCACAGTTAACATCAGCACCCACAATAGCAGGAGCTTTCTCAGTTACAAAGCTATAATCTCCCCGATTGATATATCCCCACTGATGCGGTAATAGATCGTCATTAAACTTAAAACCGTTCTCTGCTGTACGCGTTTTCATCTTATTCAGAGTAACTTCCGACACTGGAACAAGTTTCTTTTTAGGATTATATGCCCGCTGAATGGTAGGATTTATTTGAAGTTTCGAAATTTCGCCCAATTTAGACAGCCTTTCCATAGCTTCTTTCAAATCTGTTCCTTTATCAAAACGCACTAAATACCAAAGATGTAATCCGGCTTCACGACTCTTTTCTTCGGTGTGTGAATTAACAGGAAAAACACGTTCAAAGTCATACGTTCCTAAAATAGAAAGTACCTCGTCTGTCGACGGAATACCCGACCGGGTAGCGGCTCCCACCACACGTGTTTTCATCGTATGGTCGAGAATCTCAGTCATTTCGGGAACAAACTTAACCAATAATTCCCCTTCGGTAGCCCCTTCCGGTATCACTATGTCCGGAGTGGCGGGAATCACCGGAACATCATCGTTTAAGTCGTTGTCACTGCAAGCTCCTGCCAACAGTGCAAACGCTGTCATTACATATACATATATTCTCTTCATATTCTAGTCTTTGAGTTCATATTTTTCCTTGAATTTAGGGAAGGCTTCAAAATACTTGTCGAAATTAGTCGGCTCGTTATCAAACCTTACCATTTTTCCTTCTGAATTCAACCCTTTTTCCATCTGGTTATAAATCAATACCTCCGGATCCCATTCTATCAAATGAGGATGATACAACACCCACTCAGGCAGATTACCGGTAAAGAAATTCAAGTTGACACTAAGTTTTCTCATTTTCGGAAGTATCTTAGGAATATGGGCGCCCTCATTTACCAAATACTGTATAGTATCACCGCCAAATGCTTCTACATCGGCCTGTGAGTAACCGGTCACTCCGTCCACTCCTATTTCAAAATCAGGCAATGTTCCTTCTATAAAGTTGTAGGACAACCTTAACTCTTCCAGATTATCCCACATAAACAATCTACGAAGTGTATTATCATCTTTGGTATTAAAGAACAAACCGATACCATCTGGGTATTTGACTGGATCTTTCGCATTTCTAAGATCAGAAATAACCGATCTTCTATTACCTATTAAGTTGAGTGACTTCAGTTTCGGGAAATTCTCCTTCGTAATAATAGAAGGCACGGAATTGAAGTTGTTGCTACTTAAATCCAACGTCTCAAGCCGGTCACCTAACTGGACAAGATTATCCGCAATTGCAGACAATCCGTAAGCACTTACAGTCAAAGACTTCAAATACTTTAAACCACACACATCATCTTCCAACGTAATGCTCTTAGTTGCCGTATTCGAGTTGCCAAAGAAAGTCAAGCTCTCCACATACGTCAGATAGTGCACTTCTTGCGGAACCGATTCTTTGGTATTAATCATATTGAAAGACACAGAACGCACACGTCCCACTACATTTTCGCCCTTCGGAAGCCCTTCATCACCTTCTTCCCACAATACTACATTGTCCCAATATCTCATATTCTCACCCGGATTCCAGTTGTTGCCTATTTCCAAGCGTTCTCTGATAGTGAGCAACGCCAATGAGTCGCCCGAGCGATTGTCCTCAATCCTCGGTGAAGCTTTCTGAGAGATCGTCAACACAGCAGGCTGTTCTAGTTTGTCTTCAGTGTTTTTAGGTGTGAAATGAATTTTAGCTGTACGAATGTCAAAATCCGGGTTCATCGTCCATTCAACACGGATTTTAGTTGTGCGCGGACGAGAGCCACGATCTAAATCGACAGTGGGATCTTCAGGCAAAGTGAGCCACTCTTTTTCCGGAATAACATCATATTCCGTATTCATTTTGAACGCAACATTTGTGGTTACAGTCACATCAAAATGGCGATTGTCATAAGTATCTGATGCTTTGATTTCCACATCAGGCTTTTCTATATAAATCATCTTGCCATAACCTGTTTGATGCACCGTCATCACACATGACGCCTGCCCCTGAGGTATAAAACGGATTTCTGCTTTACGCATTCCGTTAATTAAGGTCGAATCGATAGAAACCGTACACTCAGTAACACCGAAACCATTAGCAGGAGAAATGTTCACCCAAGGTTCCGATGCACTGACAGCCCATTCGCCTCCCGATGAGACAGTTACTATATCCTTGCCACCGTCAGCACCCATCGTAATATCTTCCTTATCTATCGAGAATCCGGTAATACCACTATCGTCATCATCTTTACACGATGCCACAGCAGCCATGTAAACGAATAATCCTAATGCTATCTTTACTAAATATTTCATTGATTTTTATTCTATTTTGTTTATTTATCCAAATCAAGCGCATCACAACCGCGGATGTCCTGCGACTTATCATAAATCAACGTATATTGTCCAGCTCTAATATACGGACATACCCCACTCATGTCAATCGAAATATTCGGATTATCCTTGATTTCAAACAACACGATAGTCGACGAAATGGTATCATCAATTTTACGTAAATCATTTGAACCGATATAAAAGACCTTAAGACTCGGATTTTTATAAAGTCCCGTAGGCCATTCACGCAGTGTTCTATTACCGTTATCATCCCGTTGGTGGCTAATGCCGAACACTACCAGATAATTGATAGACAGCGGTTGAGAAGGGAACTTAGAGAATCTATTATAGCTTAAATCCAATCCGTACAATATCGGCATATTAATCACATAAAAATCATCTGTCAGCGAACTTAACTTATTATAAGTCAGGTCAAGGCTGGTGAGATACTCCAAAGACGTCTTTCCTTTCAGTGCCTCTTTAGGAATGGTTGTCATACCGTTGGCGGAAAGATTCAGTGTTTGTATCGGTGATTCTTTCTCAAACAAAAGTTTAGGGAATATCGTAAATTTATTATGGTGCAAATTTACAGTAGAAGCATTGATACCCCGATGATTCCCACCATCCTCAAATTTATCTATCAGATTGTTAGAGAAGTCTACTGTCCCCATCACGTAATCAGACTTAGCATTGAAAATATTCGGTACTTCCGTCAACTGATTGTTTGTGCAACTTAAAGTTTCCACATCATTCCAGCCGAAGAAATATTTCAATCCATTTCCATCCTCAACACCCGGGATTTCTTTTATTTTATTATTATCCAGATACACTTTCATAAGCTTGATTTCCTTGCCAAAAGGATGTAATATTTCAATTTCATTGTTAGTGCAATCCAAAAGTGTTAATTTTTTCATTTTCTTCAGAAGATCATACTCAGGAAATTCTCTAAGCTTATTATATCCCATATAAAGAAGCTGAATCTTATCTGCACACTGTGAATCTTCTCCAAGCAGCTCTTCCCAATCACTTTTCAATTGCTCTCCATCAATACTCGGATTATGGGCAATATTGAGGGAAACCAATTCAGGCAATTGTTTCAACATATCTACAGGCAGTTTTTCCAAGTTAGGGCAATTGTAGATTTCTATATCCGTCAAAGTTGCCATATTCTTCCAATTCCATTCCTCCTGTTCCTCATAGTAAGGCGAATCTGGCTTCACATTCACAAAGAGTCCTTCACTTCTGATCGGTGAATTAGATATAAAGAATTGTTCCAATTTCGTCAGCCTCATGATAGCTTTAGATACGCCGGTAATCTTATTTGTCAAAGCACCAAACTGTACATCTTTCGTAGAGATGCGACCACTCTTGATGGGACTCATTCTGGGATTATCATTAATTCCTTTGCGTAGAATAGCAGACAAATCTTCCCGAACATCCCTAGAAAGAAATTTCGTATCATAGTCCATTCGCATAGTCTTACGTTGTTCGTCGCTCATGTTGATGGAATAGTTGTCGAACAAGTGCCCACCGAGTTTTTCATCATGCGTTCCTAATGATAAAATTCTCAATTCTGTGAATTGTCCAATTTCATCGGGCACAACGCCCTCAGCACCAAATCCGGCAAGCGATATTAGAGCTACACGACCGTTCTCCAACAACTGTACACCGGGCTGGTTGCCCCACATATCAATGTCCTTATTGAAATTCCAGTTAACTCCCATCGGTGAAGATTCTCCATAATATTTCCATGATGGACCGCCCATCTTTTCCCAAATAGCTTTCAGTGCTATATAATCTTTAATATATTCGGCTGTTTCGTCAAGACGGATAGGTACTTCCGCGTCCTTTGTCACTTCATTATCTTTCACGACAAACGACTTGGAAGTCTGTACAGTTGCCACTTCCAATGAGTTGTTAGCCTTTTTATCCGAATAGGTTTTATAACTGCTTATTTGGTACGTACCTGCTTTCAGCCATGCCACTGTATCGCACTCTGCATAAGACGTCTCCTGGTTTCTGTCACCATATCCGTCGGCAGGTTCATCGGTAAAGTCTTCTACATATTTCACCCGAATCTTTTCTATCGTAGTCAACTCCTGAGTGAAAAGGTTCTTCACTGTGATATCAATTGATAAAATATTGCTCAATGGATATGCTTCATCCTCAGCCGCACGAGTTTTTACAAAGTCCTTCACCAATTTAAATGTGACCATACCTCGTGACACTGCATCTACACTCAACTTTTGAGTATGCAAACCGTCAGCAATAATCGTAAATACATTATCCTTTCCGGCAGGTCCGGCATATAATACATTATCCAACTTATCATACAAATAATAACCAATGATAGTATAGGTTCCTGTGAGCAACTTCAACTTATCACTACGCAATCCGAATTCTGCATTTTCTGCATTGTATGAATCCAGTAACAAAGTCTGAGTAATAGTTGAACCATTGTATTGCATGACAACTTTCACTTTCTGTGCATCACTTAGCTTATCTAGCTTATCAGTCACAGCACGAGTTGTCGTACCTTTGTCTATGGATGCACTCTTTAATAACTTAAACTGCACATATCCATAAGTGGATTGTAGCGGCTCGTCATCATCAGAGCATCCTGTCACCACTGTCATTGCCAATAAAGAAACAATGAAGGGAACAAAGAATAATATGGAATATAGTTTCTTATTCATTTATTCAATGATTAATTATAATTTGGAGTAACAATAAGTACTTTTTTTATTTCACCATCTTTCTCAATCAGAATATGGAATTCTTCTGTCAAAGTACCCTCAATAAAAGCATTCAATGATGTATCACTACCTTCACAAATTTTTTCCGAAGTTATATCTTTACCATTACGCACTACTTTAAAATTCCATTCTAATTCGAAATCACCCTCTAATGGATCAATGGTAACCCCTCCTTGAGCAGAAGGCCACTCCATAGTATAAATATCACTTACACCTGGATATAAACTTATTATATCGGCATCAGTAACCTTCGTACAAATAGCTTCTTGTGTATTCCAACCTGAATCAAAGTAAGTCACTTTAAACGCCTGTGCCACCTCTTGCTTTTTCTCTTTCTGCACAAAATTAATCAAGAGATTATTTTGTTGATAAGTATATTTGATATCCTGTTCGTATGTTTCCATATCCATTTCTATCAAATTTTCCCATAATTCATCTTTAATTTCATCATATAACGCTTGAGGTAATAGCAACACATATCCTTCCCTTTCTTCAGAAGAATCATTGACTTTCAATCGCAAATTACCTTTTTTATCATCTTCAAGTTTTATCCAGTCCACTCCATCTTCTTCTCCAATTTTCATCTGTACCATTCCATATTCAACCACTTTCTGAATGTATACCGGAACCACTTCATCATTCAAAGCCTGCACAGAATAGGGTATAAATTTATTATAAATAGAAGTGGTAGTAGAAGCACTAGCTCCTGCACTACTTGTTTGTGTGAATGTCTTACCATCCAATGACACTTCCCAATTCCAAGGATTAGAGTTAAGTATCTTAATTTTTTTCGGATCCATACCTTTATATACCAAAGGGAATGAATAAGACATGACCCCATCTTCGTCGGCAAAAGTCAATGTACCATTTTGCACATACTTTGCATACAGAGGATTATCAATCATCTTGACCTCACCTTTTGTCATTTCATTTACAGTACCTACAATAGCATTGCCGGCTATCTCCAACCATTCCGGTCTGTTAGTTGCAGCAAAACGGAAGTTAGCCTTTACTTGAAAGGGGTTATAATCATCATATCCGACTTCTATTTCTTGGATTTCATTGCCTTCCATATCATAAATCTTCAATTCACGCGTTTTATTATCGCGCACCACATCAGCAATAATCGCCTTATCCGCTCCTATCATCATAGTCAAATGAGCAACGGTAGGTACATCGAACGCCACAACTTCATCGGTAATCTTTAATGTCACAGTCTGCTTTCCAGCAGTTCCCGACAAAGAATAATCTTCATGCCCATCATTCATAAACCGGCACCATGTAGCCGAAGAAGTCAACTGCCAATTGGCATTCGCTTCAAAATTCAATTCTTTTGTATCACCATATACACAATTGACGGTTTGTTTTTCGGGAAAAACCACTTTTGTTGCATCATCGTCGTCCGAACATGCACTAATGCATAACGCCATGAACAGAGCCGTGAAACAGCTTTCCAAACAGAACTTCCGTATATGTGCAACCAAGTTTCTTTGTTTAAACTTTCTCATATTTCTATTTTTTATTATTATTTTAATGAATTATTGACGCCTTCTTCGATAAGAATTTGCGCTTCGTCATCACTGACCCATTTCACTACATTTACGTAAGTACCTACTTCATCTTTTCCGGCAGGCATACCCGGTACATGTAATGTCATATACTGAAAAATGAATCTTTCACAACTACTATAATAAGAGAGATAATACCCCGATTGATATGCCCACACTTCCCAATCACCATAAATTGTATCGAAAGCTTCCATAGTAGAAGCAAACGGTTGATCTTCCATTTCAATCAACGGATTAAGCAGGTCGTTGGTAGTAAACTTCACTTTGAGATCATAGCCTTTGTAGAAGTAGTCTTTCATAATGATAGTATTTTCGACATCAGGATCAACTTTTGTACGAATTAACCGCTGGCTTACGTCCTTCATATACGAACCAAAATAAGTAGAAGTTACTATTAAAGCATAACCTTCAAACAAATGAATATCAAACGGACATACTTTCTCCAAAATCACCTTCGTTTCGGTTCCATAGAGTTCCCACTTAGATTCTTCCTTACTGACCAGTTGGAGGACCATTCCCAACGAATCGGTAACCTCTATATTATCATAAATACCACGTATGCGAACATTCGCAGTGCGCTCACCTGCCTTGATAGTCACCGTGTTTGATTCGAGAGAGAAATGCCGCCCTTCCACCGCATTCGTCTTTTTATCCAAAATCTCCACTCCTAACGTTCGATCGTAGCTACAAGCTTCGGTAGCCGCCACTGGTATATCGAAATACTCCTCATTATTTTGTACCGGAAGTACGGTCAATGTATCGGAGAACATGATATAATCGGGACCACTGTACGTAACATAATCGGTGTTGCAGCCGGTGAACCCGAACGCAAAGGCGAATATGGCTGATAATCCGATAAAAATCTTTTTCATGTTTATTGATTTTAAAAACTATTATTTATTGCTTTCATTTGGTTGAATGTCTGATCCCGGTGCATCCAGCTCATTTTGAGGAATAGGCCATACAAAACGCGGATCGTCTTTCTTCACTTTCAAGCTGCTACCGTTGTCCAATGACTCGCTCTGCGGCTTTCTTTCAAATCCTTTGTGCCAACGTTTTAGGTCCTGAAGACGGAAACCCTCCATATAAAGTTCCTTCACACGTTCTTGTTCGATTACCTCCAAAGCATTCTTCTCAGATACACTCACACTACCGCTATACGAAGAATAACGCGCAGCACGCAAGGTTCCAAGATCTTTGCCTGCACTTCCGTAGTCGGGTGAATTCTTAAAGCAGTATGCTTCCGCACGGATAAGGTATTGCTCTGACAATCGAAATGGTTTCGGCATGGAGACGTGACGAATATTATAGCTTTCCATGAGAGTGGTATTTCCCCAATATTTCTGAAGTAATGACCATTGTAATGCATGTGGATATCCTGTTAGATATGTTTGAAAGAAAATCGAGAAACGAAGATCATACGAATCATACAATTCCAAAGTCCATTTTGCAGGTACATAGTCAGGACGTACTGTTGAATAATCATAATTAAAAAATATGGTACCTAAAGCCCCGCCATAAGAAGTAGGTGTAAAACCCACCTTCCAGATTATTTCGGTCGAAGCATCATTCGTCCACATATACTGATAGAAACTCTGTCCGGTACTTCCATATTGTATAGACGCACTTGAAAGCACATAATAACCACTGTCAATGACTTTAGTAGAATATTTGATAGCCTCAGTATAATGCTTCATATATAAAGCAATTCGGGCACGAAGAGCATAAACCGTATATTCATTAATATACGTAGTACTGTAAAGATCATCTTTTGACACACTGTTTTCGTCTATTTTCAAGTATTCAGCAGCCAATTCAAGATCATCTAGTACAAATTGATAGGAATCTTTCAACGAAGCACGCCGGGTATTGTCCACTGAATCATAATGAGAAGTGAGCACTATTCCCAGTTCATTTTCCGCTTCCGCATCACTTTCATATGATTTACAGAATAGTTTAATCAGTTCGGAATAACACAACGCCCGAGCAAAAAGGGCTTCGCCGTGAATCATTTCCAGTTTATCGAGTGCATCATCGTCCGTCGTGCTTTGCTGTACTCTCGGAATATAATCTAACAGGAAGTTACAACGATTGATGATAGCATACAAAGCTCCGTATACAGCTTCGATATCTTCATTGGTAGCTAATATATTCCAACGCCACAAATCACCGTATTGATTAGAGTATCCTGTAACGGCATACACAAAATCAGTCTGCAAATCGGGTAGCAACGTCAAGCGTCCGCTATAGAGCGAAGCATCCTTAAATGCCGCATAGATACCAATAATAGCCTGATTGGCATCGTCCACTGTTTTGATAGCCTGGCCAGCTTGGATAGCATCGTCGGGATACTTATCCAAACATGATACGGAGCCAATGCCCACAGCTATCAACAACAAATAAATTTTTATCTTATTCTTCATTGTTCTATAGTTATATGTTTAAAATGAAACTTCCAGACCAAAAGTAAACTGGCGGGTTGAAGGATACTGCGCCTGATACATATTGCTTACACCTTCAGGATCAAGCCCTGAGAATTTAGTGAATGTGAGCAGATTTTGTCCTTGCACAAACACTCTCAGATACGTCAAGAAATTAGTCTTTTCAAGCAATGCTTGAGGGAAGTTGTAACTAAGCATCAAATTTTTTAATCTCAAAAAAGAAGCATCTTCTAGAAAGCGGGAATCCATTTGCGGAGTAACTCCATAACGGGGTATATCCGTCACATCACCAGGCTTCTTCCAACGGTCATAAAGCAACCGACGAGATTGATTATATGTTTCGAACAACCCGTTGCCTTCATCCAAATAACGGTCATTGTTAAATACCCAACGATCAGCCACCCAACTAAATTGTGCAGCCAGTGAGATACCTTTCCACGTTAATGTCGTACCAAATCCACCTTGCCATGGGGCCACAAAGCTCTTACCAGTCATCACCTTATCAGAATCTCTGAATTCCGTTGTTATCTCGCCGTTTTTTGTATACCACAACGCATCGCCATTAGCAGGATTGACTCCAGCATAGCGATTAATATAAAATTCAGTTGATGAACGACCTACCACATACTTAAGATTAGTACTTGCAATTTCGTATTCATCTACTCCATTGTAGAGTTCAGTAATTTTATTCTTATTGTATGAAAAATTTGCACTCAGATTCCATGAGAAATCTTTTGCACGGATAACATCACCGTTCACCATGACTTCCACACCCTGATTGACCATTGCTCCGATATTGTCCCAACGGCTTCCCGACCCATTTACTGCATAAGATTGTGGAACATCCATTAACATATCCGTAGTCTTCTTATTATATAACTCAACGTCCAAGTTTATCCGGTTCCAAAAACTCAAATGTAAAGCTAAGTTAGTGGTCCATGTTTTCTCCCAACTCAAATCGGGATTACCGCTTTGAGCGGGGTAAATACCGGTTTCCCCCATATAGTCCATTCCACCTTTCACCAAAGACTGCCATGCATAATAGCCGATGTCCGAGTTTCCGGAAGTACCCGTGCTGAGAGCTAAACGAGTTGTTGTCAACCATTTATACTTATTTAGGAACTTTTCTTTCTTAAGATCCCACATCAATCCGACCGACCAGAAAGCCCCCCAACGGTTGTCCTTACCAAAACGAGAAGAAGCATCAGTACGTAATGAAAAGTCTACATAATAGCGACCGTCATAATTATACTCGCCTCTCCCGAAGAAAGAGAGGTATGAATAGGAATAAACGGTTCCTGCCGCTGTATCCGACCAGGAAGCAGCTAGCGTACCATTCGAAATATTAGTAAGAAGATCATTGTTCTGTCCTCTCATAGAAATGGAGAATCCTTCTGACTGGGCATCTACTCCTTCCTGTCCTAATAAGAAATTAAAAGAATGTCTTTCCTTCAACGCAAACACGTAATTGGCAGTATTAGTAATTGTCAGACTCAGCCTGTCATTAGAGCTACGCCCGGCATTCCCCGAACCATTATTTGTGGAAAAACTCGGAAATGATTGTCTAAACGCTGTCATATGCGCATAATCTGCAGCAAACTGTGACTTTATGGTCAAGCCTTTAATGGGATTCACTTCGGCATATAAAGTGGACAATACTTTATATTTTTTATAACTAACAGGATTATTCCGCATCCAATCGAGCGGATTTTGATTGGTTCCCACCCAATCTCCCTCTTTAGTTGAAGCTATCGTTCCATCTTTATTATAAGGATTCCAGTAAAGCATCATAAAGTGTGAAGCAGAAATTGGAGTCACTGAAGTATATTCTCCAGTCTGCGCTTGTTCAATATCTTCATAGGACACAGTAGAAGTTGTACCAACTTTAAGCCAATTACTAGCTTTTACATCTGCATTTACACGCATATTATAACGTCTGAACCCTGACCCTTGTGCAATTCCATCCTGGTCAAAAAAGTTACCCGAAACATAATAATTTAAACGGTCAGTAGCACGATTCACCGATACTTCATAATTTTGCAGCATAGCTTTGTCATTAAAGACCACATCTAGCCAATTAATATCTGTTTTACGAAGAAGATCATAGTCTTTTCCTTTATCCAATTCCACTTCTTTCTCAAACAGAATACGTTCTTCAGTATTCATCTGATTCCATTTATCCTGAGCCAATTGAGAGATGCCCAGCTGAGTACGAAATGTTACTTTAGCTTTGTCTAAAGCCAAACCGCGCTTTGTAGTTATCACCACTACACCGTTTGCTGCACGTGCTCCATAGATAGAAGTGGAAGAGGCATCTTTTAATACAGATATCGATTCTATATCACTTGGGTTCAAAGTGTTGAAATCACCACTAGATACAGGTACTCCATCAAGGATAAACAATGGAGAAGTCCCCGAACTCAAAGAATTGATGCCTCGAATCTGAAATGAAGCAGCTATACTCGGTTCACCGGAACCAGACATAACCATTAGTCCCGGCGCCTGCCCCTGTAATGCCTGATCAAAACTCGCAGCAGGTACATTTTCCAACTTTTCCGCCCTCACAGTGGATACAGAACCGGCTATTGTACCTTTTTTACGTACACCATACGCTACTACCACTACTTCGTCTACCAACTGCGCGTCATTTTCCATTGTCAAGTTTATACGAGTAGAAACAGTCACCTGCTTATCTACCGTTTTCATACCGATATAAGAAAACTGCAAAGTGGCGGGAGATTGCGTCACTATAATACTGTAATTACCATTAATATCGGTAATTACTCCATTCGTAGTACCCTTTTCCAAAACTGACACACCAATCATCGGCTGATTATCTTCTGATGAAACAATACGTCCCGTAACCTGATATCCACCCTGTGCAAAAAGCAACAGGGGGATACTTGTCAGAGTAAAGAGTACAAATAAGAGAATTGATTTTCTCATCTTTGATACTTTAAGTTTAAATTAATGAAATTGATTTATTTTTATAGACTTATCTTCAGATAAATAAGGAATACACCTATCTTCGCGTATGAAATAACAATACGCTCCCCTCCCCCAAATCTATACATATCTCTACATCGATTTGGGATAAGTTACTCTTCTATAAATATAGAATAGGAATAGACTAACTTGGCAGGTTCTTAATGTTGCGCCAAATATCCAAATAGATTTTTCGTGTCACTACTGCGTGAATTAAATGTATGTCCATCTGCTCTCTTAAGTTATTATTAAAAACTAATATTACTTGTTCTGTTTAAGTGTCTTATATTTATTATTATGTTTTATTTGGCTACAAATATAATTATTATAGTTAAATAAAAGAAACAAAATGTCGCTTATTTTATACCAAATTTCCACATATACCATTTTGTCATTTATTTAAGTAGATATCGCTCTATCATAAGACAAACAACACAATATATAAACTAAAAAACAAGCTATAACTTTCTTTTTGGTAATCGATTTAATTATTTAAACAACAGTATTATAGTACATAGAAAAGACCTCATTGAGAGGATTCACCATAGAAAAGATAAATATTCAAAACTATTTTCCTATTTTTGCACTCATTATATATAAAAAGGTATAAGATGAACTACGGATTCGTGAAAGTAGCAGCAGCCGTGCCACACGTGAAAGTGGCCGACTGTAAATTCAATGTAGAGAGAATAGAAAGCCTGATTGCAGTAGCCGAAGGAAAGGGAGTGCAAATCATCATTTTCCCGGAAATGAGTATTACTGGATATACTTGCGGCGATTTGTTCGGTCAACAGCTTTTGCTGGAAGAAGCAGAAATGGGATTAATGCAAATTCTGAATAACACGCGCCAATTGGACATTATTTCTATTGTTGGTATGCCGGTAGTTGTCAATTCGACGGTTATTAACAGCGCAGTAGTTATCCAGAAAGGAAAAGTACTAGGCGTTACCGCCAAAACTTATCTCCCTAACTATAAAGAGTTCTATGAGCAACGTTGGTTCACCTCCGCGATTCAACTAACAACAGACAATGTACGCCTATGCGGACAAATTGTTCCCATAGGAGCTAATTTGCTTTTTGAAACTTCAGATACTACTTTCGGAATTGAAATTTGTGAAGATCTATGGTCCACGATTCCTCCCAGCTCATCGCTAGCTTTACAAGGGGCGGAAATCCTATTCAATATGTCGGCAGACAATGAAGGTATCGGAAAACACAATTATCTGTGTTCTCTCATCAGTCAACAGTCTGCACGCTGTATCGCAGGATATGTCTTTTCATCTTGCGGTTTCGGAGAGTCTACTACTGATGTAGTCTTTGCCGGGAATGGATTGATTTACGAAAATGGAAGTCTGCTTGCACGCAGTGAGCGATTCAGCATGGAAGAACAGCTTATTATCAGCGAGATTGATGTAGAACGTATACGCGCAGAACGTAGAATCAACACAACTTTCGCGGCTAATCAAGCTAATTTAAGAGACAAGAGAGCAGTCTCTGTTGCCACAGAATTTGTAAACAGTAAAGAACTAGCCCTCACCCGAAGTTTCCATCCACATCCATTTGTACCACAAGGGAAAGAACTAAACGAACACTGTGAAGACATTTTCGCTATTCAGGTAGCGGGATTGGCACAACGGCTTGTCCACACAGGAGCCAAGACTGCCGTAGTAGGAATTTCCGGTGGATTGGATTCAACGCTTGCACTACTTGTCTGCGTGAAAACGTTTGATAAACTAGGATTATCCAGAAAAGGAATTCTTGGAATCACAATGCCCGGTTTCGGAACGACTGACCGCACCTACCATAATGCTATCAACCTGATGAAATCATTAGGAATATCTATTCGTGAAATTAGTATTAAAGACGCTTGTATTCAACATTTCAAGGATATAGACCATGATATAAATGTGCATGATGTCACTTACGAAAATTCACAGGCACGCGAACGTACACAAATCTTAATGGACGTGGCCAATCAAACCTGGGGAATGGTAATAGGTACAGGAGATTTATCAGAACTTGCTTTAGGATGGGCAACATATAATGGCGATCACATGTCTATGTATGGCGTTAACGCAAGCGTCCCCAAAACACTCGTAAAATATCTGGTACAGTGGGTGGCAGAAAATGGTGTGGACGAAGATTCAAAAACCACATTGCTTGATATAGTGGATACTCCTATCAGTCCGGAACTGATTCCGGCAGACGAAAACGGAGAAATCAAACAAAAGACGGAAGACCTAGTCGGTCCTTACGAACTACACGACTTCTTCCTTTATTATTTCCTACGTTTCGGTTTCCGCCCTTCAAAGATTTATTATCTGGCAAACATCGCATTCAAAGGTAATTATGATGAAGAGACAATCAAGAAATGGCTGGCTATCTTTTTCCGCCGCTTCTTCAATCAACAATTCAAACGTTCCTGCTTGCCTGATGGCCCTAAAGTAGGCAGTATTTCTATCAGTCCGAGAGGGGATTGGCGAATGCCGAGCGACGCAAATTCAGCCATGTGGCTTAAAGAAATAGAAGGTTTATAGGCATCCTATCAATAGGCTTGTGCCACCCCATTGGCACAACTGTGCCAACGGCATGGCATAGTTGTGCCAATGCGATGGCACGGTTGTGACAGCACGGTAGTACAAACAGGGTACTAGTACGATCCTCCAACAGTCATCACTTCTCTTTTTATTCGTTCAATATCAGCTTCCCTGATTCTTCTAATAATGTTTTTATAAATACGATGAAAGCCAAAGCCTCCGTCAGTCATTTCACGAATTGCATCTTCTTTAGAGACATTCTGGAATATAATACGGTAAAGAGCACACACGACTCCTGTACGGTCAGAGCCATGATGACAATGAATGACAATGGGCGATTTACGATTCTTTATGATGCGCAATGCAGTTATCAGCTGTTCCTCATCTACCGAGTGCGCTTTCATCTTTACTCGATGAAGTTTCACAGTCGTTCCTGTTGCCTCATCATTGTCACTATGTCTATTACGAAGATTAAGAGACTCTCCAATACCATATTTTTCGAGAGCTTTAAAGTCCGAGTGTGAAGGTTGTTCGGAACGATATACACCTGAATCTATCTTATATAAATTATTCAGTTTACTATCGGGAAGAGTAATCTTCTCTGCTTTCAGGTTTTGACTAAAAAGAGAAAGAGAAAAGATTACTCCCCAAAGTAGGCTTAACAGGATTCGTTTCTGCATAAGTCTGTGTATTTAAGAAATCAGAGTACCCCTTTGCTGGAAGGAAGTTCAAAATGATAGATATCTCTCTTAATTGCCATTTTCAAGGCACGTGCAAGGGCTTTAAAAATTCCCTCTATTTTATGATGCTCATTCTGCCCTTCTGCTTTGACATTCAGATTCATTTTTGCAGCGTCGCTCAATGACTTGAAAAAATGAAGAAACATTTCCGTTGGCATCTCTCCTATTTTCTCGCGCTTAAACTCAGCATCCCATACTAACCAAGGGCGACCACCGAAGTCCAGACAAACTTGACAAAGACAATCATCCATAGGCAGTGCATAGCCATAGCGCTCAATCCCACGCTTACTACCTAAAGCCTGATTAATACACTCCCCTAAAGCAATAGCAGTATCTTCGATAGTATGATGTTCGTCTACCTCCAAATCTCCTTTTACACGAATCGTTAAATCCATACCGGAGTGTTTTCCGATCTGTTCAAGCATGTGATCGAAAAAGCCAAGCCCGGTGGAAATATCGCAAATGCCGCTTCCATCAAGGTTCAAGGCAACATAAATATCCGTTTCTTTCGTTGTACGACGAACCTCTGCTTTTCGTTCACCGGCAAAAAGGAACTCGGCTATCTGATCCCAGTCTGTTGTTGCAAGAGCACAAACATTTTCCAGTCCTTTTTCTTTCAAGCTTTCTGTTGAGTCCTGCAAATAAATGGCACGACATCCCAAATTCTTGGCAAGTTCCACGTCAGTGGGACGGTCACCAATCACAAAACTTCCGGCAAGATCGTAGTCAGGATTATCAATATACTTTGTCAGCATTCCGGTACGCGGTTTACGGGTCGGTGCATTATCCTCGGGAAAACTACGGTCAATCAAAATATCATCAAACGCAATCCCCTCTCCTGCCAATGTTTTCAACATCAAATTATGAGCAGGCCAAAATGTTTCTTCCGGGAAAGATGAAGTGCCCAGTCCATCCTGATTAGTAACCATTACAAACTCGAAATCGAGTTTACTGCGGACAAAGCCCAGATTACGGAATACTTTCGGGTAAAATTCTAGTTTTTTCAACGAATCGAGCTGATAATCAACAGGCGGTTCAATGACCAATGTACCATCTCTATCTATAAATAATACTTTCTTCTTCGTGTCCATTATCCTTCATATTTTCTAAGAGCAGCCAATAACGTATTGTTCTCTATCCGGGTGCCCACTGTTACACGCAAACAGTTACAGCAAAGTGAAACCGAATGGCGATTGCGCACGATGATACCTTCACCTACAAGATAATTGTATATTTTCACCGCATCCGTCACTTTAACCAGAAAAAAGTTCGCATCAGACGGGAACAGTTTGATGGTACAAGGTAATTTCTCAAATTCTTCTTCCAGATAATCACGTTCTTCCTTCAACGTTTTAACCCAACGTTCTATTTCATAATGTTTATGCAACATAGAAATAGCTTGTTGCTGGGTCAGTTGATTGACATTATAGGGATATTTGATTTTGCTCAGGATACCGATTATTTCGACTGACGCAAATGCCATTCCCAAACGAATGGCAGCACATCCCCATGCTTTGGAGAATGTCTGGAATACAACAAGATTCGGGTACTTATCCAATTCTTCCAAAAAAGAAGGTGCATCGGAGAAATCACTATATGCCTCATCCAGTATTACCAATCCTTCAAACTCGCGAAGGAGTGTTTCTATTTCAGACCGAATCAAATCATTTCCTGTCGGATTATTCGGTGAACAAAGGAAAATCAGCTTGGTATGTTCATCGGCAGGTG
>ENA-OPSQ01000268-OPSQ01000268.1-human-gut-metagenome-genome-assembly--contig:-NODE-268-length-48901-cov-4.025713_pt1 | contig 48901 bp, 45 predicted proteins | sample MGYA00241456_ERZ501904 | MGnify/ENA primary metagenome ERZ501904 (study PRJEB25962, sample SAMEA2042452) | human gut metagenome | biome: human gut; feature: human-associated habitat; material: faeces...
CAACGACCTCACCCTTATCAGGGGTGCGCTCTAACCACCTGAGCTACAGGCCCATTCGCTGAATGCCCATTTAATATACCATGTGATTTTATATTATGCAAGTCTTTTTTTGATTTTTTTTAAATATTATAATTAATATAGTTTTAGACATCAATATTGTCAGTTTAATGATTATAATCTTATAAAATGGAGGTACCTTATGAGTCAAATAAAATGTCCTAATTGTGGAACTGTATTCCAAGTGGATGAAAGTCAATATCATGAAATCTTACAACAAGTCCGTAATGAAGAATTTGAAAAAGAATTAAATGAAAGACAAAAAAACTCGAATCAAATCATTCAATCTAAACTTGAAAAAGAATATGAATCTAAATTAAATCAAAAAATCTTAGAAATCAAAGAACTTCAATCGAATTTTAGTAAAAAGCAAAATGATAAAGAACAAAAAATCATTTCTTTAAAAGAACAATTAAAGTCAACTGAACAAATTATCAAGAGTGAAACTGAAAAAGCTTATCAAGAGCAATTAAACAAAAAAGAACTTGAAATCAAACAGCTGCAATCGGATTTCAATCAGAAACAAAGTGATAAAGAACAAGAGGTCATTTCTTTAAAAGAAAAGCTAGAGGCAAGTACGCAGCTCACAAAGTCGGAAACGCAAAAGGAATTCCAGGAACAGTTAAACCAAAAAGATTTAGAGATTTCTAAATTAAATGCCAAGCTTGATCAAATCCTTTCACAAAATAAAATCAACGTATCTAAGACTGAACAAGAATACAAATTGCAGCTGCAGGCAAAGGACAATGAAATTCTAGCCTTAAAGAACAACATTTCAAACAACGAAAAGGTATTAAAGGCAAATCTAGAAAATACATACCAATCAAAGTTAAATGAAAAGAACCTTGAAATCCAGTCTTTAAAACAAGATATGGATAAGGCGAAGGTTGAAAATGAATTGAATGTAAAGAGTATTAAGCAAGACCTACAGAATCAAATTGAGCAGGATAAAATGAAATACCAGCTTCAAGAAAAAAGCCTGCAGGAAAAATATGATACATTACTACAAACCAAAGATGAACAGATTGCCTACTATAAAGATTTTAAATTGAAACAATCTACCAAGATGATTGGTGAATCTTTAGAACAACATTGTGAAATTGAATTCAATAAACTTCGTGCAACAGGCTTTCAAAATGCATACTTTGAAAAAGATAATGATGCGCGTACTGGATCAAAGGGCGATTATATTTATCGTGAATTAGATGAGAATGGAATTGAAATCATTTCCATCATGTTTGAAATGAAAAACGAAAATGATAAAACGGCAACGAAACATAAGAATGAAGATTTCTTAAAGGAATTAGATAAAGACCGTAACGAAAAGAATTGTGAATATGCCGTGCTTGTATCAATGCTAGAACCAGAGAATGAATTATATAATACAGGGATTGTTGATAAGTCGCATCGTTATCCAAAGATGTATGTGATTCGTCCTCAATTCTTTATTCCAATGATCACCATTTTAAGAAATGCTGCATTGAATTCTTTACAATATAAGAATGAATTGCAGTTAGTGCGCAATCAAAATATTGATATTACACATTTTGAAGAAAATATGAATGATTTTAAACAAAAGTTCTCAAGAAATTATGAATTAGCTTCTAGAAGATTCAACGACGCTATTGGAGAAATTGATAAAACAATTTCACATCTTCAAAAGACAAAAGAAGCTTTACTATCAAGTGAAAGACAATTACAGTTAGCTAATAATAAAGCAGAAGATTTAACCATCAAGCGTTTAACACGGAATAATCCTACAATGAAACAAAAGTTTGATGAACTAAAAAAGGAACAAGAAAATCAGTAACAGAAAAGACATTTCCTCATTTTTGGAAATGCCTTTTTTTAAAACATATTGATAATAAGTGATCCCAAGATCCAAATTGTTGTAAAACCTAAATATAACGCATTAGGAATCTTTTTAAAGAATTTTACATACCAATTTACACTTGTCTTTTCTTCCTTCAAAAGCACATCAATTTCCTTAGATTTTAAGATTATTGTAGCAAGACCATAAATAGCTAAAGCCATAATTACGATTGGAATCAAAACCATGGTATCCGAATAAACAGACATTAAAGCTAAAAAATTATTTCCCGCATGTGCCAATATTGTGACCAATATACTGTCTGTTTTTAAGCACATATAACAAAGCACAAGACTCATAAAAAATGCCGGTACAGCCTGCGTCATATTCAAATGTAACAAGCCAAATAATAAAGAAGTAACAAAAATTGCGAATATCCTATTGTATTTGGATAATACTTGCAAAATCATACCTCTAAAAATCAACTCTTCAAATATAGGAGCCAATAAAACTACGTTAATAAAAGTAAACAGATTATAAAGAAAGCCTCCATTTAACGAAAAGTCGGGACTCGTATCTGGAAATCCAAATTTTGATAATAAAGCACCAATAATGCCAATCGCACAATTTAAAAAATACATCATAGCGATGGTGTCAATCGTTTCTTTAGACTTAAACGAAAACTTTAAGTCCTTTATATTCCTTTTAAAAGTATTGCTCAAAAAATAAATCATAATAATTCCTGTAACAGATGAAACAAGCATTGTAACAAATGCAGTTATAATGGAGTAATCAAAATACATAGCAGACATGAATATTGGCATCGCAATAAAGCTCAACATAAAGGATAGAGTTAGCTGCATAACAATATATAGCCATAAGGATCCCCCTATTTTGCCCATCTCTTTATCGGGTATAAATTTTGGTGGTTGTTGCATAAAATCACTACTTTCTTAAATCTATTCTAACACAAAAGAGGCCGTTAGGCCTCTTGTAAAATATGAAGTTTTCTTAATGATTCCTCGATAGAATCTAAATCCTCTTGCGATTGTGCACTTACCGTATGACAATGATATCCACTTGTTAGATCGGTTAAAGGCTTAGCCTGATTCTGTGAAATAGAATCGATGAATTCTTTGACTTGTTTTCTAGAACTGATATTCATCTTTGCCTCTAACTTGCCATACACATTATGTTTGACAAATACATCTTCAATACAGCCACCACAATCTACGATCGCATTCATTTCTTCTTCCATACGATCATTCAAATGATAACATGAAAATACTCTTCGAACTCTTTCTGGTGAACATACATATCCTTTGTGTGTCGCATAAATACGCACATTTCTTGCCTTCAACAAGGCTATATCTTGCACAATGACTTGTCTTGAGACATTAAACTTTTTTGAAAGCGCAGTTCCTGAAACTGGGCCTTCACTCTTAGAGATAGTGTCATAAATGGCTTGAAGTCTAGCTTCCTTTTCCATTTATTTCACCTGCAAATTTTTTAAAGACAAATCTAAAATAGGTGCAGAATGCGTTAAAGCTCCACTCGAAATATAATCAACACCTAGAGCTGTTAATTTTTCAATATTTTCCTTTGTGACATTTCCAGAACATTCAGTTTCGGCTCTTCTATCAATGATTTCAATCGCTTTTTTCATGTCCTCAACACTCATATTATCTAGCATAATAATATCAGCACCTGCATCTACAGCTTCCTTAACTTGTTCTAAAGTTTCGACTTCCACTTCAATTTTACGAACAAAAGAAGCATAGTCCTTTGCCATTTTTACCGCATTTGTGATGGAACCTGCAGCCGCAATGTGATTATCCTTTAACATAACACCATCCGATAAGTTGTATCGGTGATTGTTTCCACCACCAACACGCACTGCGTATTTTTCAAACACACGCATATTTGGTGTTGTTTTTCTTGTATCCAACAATTTTGTCTTTGATCCCTTCAAATAAGATGCCACACGATTTGTATATGTGGCAATCCCACTCATTCTTTGAAGATAGTTTAATGCTGTTCTTTCACCCGATAAAAGAACACGAATATCACCAAACACTTCCGCTAACAGTTGTCCATTCTTAACAGCATCTCCATCTTTTACATAGAATTTTACTTCCATTTTTTCATCTAACAAATAAAAGACTCTTTCAAATACCTCTAAACCCGCAATGATTCCATCTTCTTTACAGATCAATTGTACCTGCCCATATTGATAGGAAGGCATAACTGCATTTGTTGAAACATCTTCACTTGTAATATCTTCCTGCAAAGCTTGGATCAATAAATGATCCACATTTAAACGCATTGTATTCTTATCCACGAGCTTGTCTCTCTCTTTCTATTTCTTCTAGTACCAAATCATGATACATCTTTTCTTGATTTGATAACTGATGTGACTTCGTCACTTTTGCCAAATGATCAAAATCATTTGTATAAGCCGGTTCCTTTTTCAATAAATCAACAACGGCTCTCTTTCCCCAAACTAAAGATTCCAATAAGGAATTACTAGCCAAACGGTTTCTTCCATGAACTCCATTACAGCTTGTTTCTCCTACCGCATATAAATGCGACATAGAAGTACGAGAATCTTTATCTACATGAATTCCACCCATAAAATAATGCTGAGCTGGTGTAACTGGAATCCTTTCCTTTGTGCAATCATATCCTTCTTCTAAACACTTTTCATAAATGTGAGGGAAATGGCCCTTGATCACTTCTTCACCTAAAACGGTCATATCCATCCAAACATAAGGCATATTATCCTTTTTCATTTGTTCTCGAATCTTTTGTGTCATGATATCACGTGGCAACACTTCGTTTGCAAAGCGCTTTCCATCTTTTCCATAAAGTTTTGCCCCTTCACCACGAACCGATTCACTAATAAGGAATGCTCTTCCTTTTTTCTTTGTATATAAAGTCGTTGGATGAATCTGTACATAGTCTACATTTTCAAGCTGAATTCCATGCTGAATGGCTATCGCAATCGCATCACCTGTTAAATGTGGGTAGTTTGTCGAATGATTATATAATCCTCCGATTCCTCCGCACGCAAAAATTGTATAGCCTGCTGCAATACACATTTCATTATTATTCGCATCTTTTGCCAAGACACCATAGCAAGTATTATTCTCTTCAATAATATCTGTCATCGTTACATATTCCATAATTGTTACATTTTCCAACTTGCGAACTGCCTCTAATAAATTTGAAGTAATCTCTTTTCCTGTAATATCTTCATGGAATAAAATACGTGGCTTAGAGTGTGCGCCTTCACGCGTGTAATCTAATTCACCATCTTTTGTAGCGAAATCTACACCATATCCAATCAACTCATTGATGATGTCACGACTTGAATTGATCATGATTTCAACGGATTCTTTACGATTTTCGTAATGCCCTGCCTTCATTGTATCTTCCATAAATGAGTCAAAATCATTTTTATCTCGTAATACACAAATACCACCTTGTGCTAAAAAAGAATCACTATTCTCTGCATCTGATTTTGTCAACATAATGACCTTTTTATCACTTGGAACATGTAAAGCTGCAAACAATCCACTTGCACCAGTTCCAACAATAACTATATCTGCCTCTAACTTTTCCATATTATTTTGCCAACTCCAACATTCTATCTAATGATTTTTCGGCCATAGCCTTCACTTCTTCATCTACAAACACTTCATTTGTTTCATTCAACAAACAATCATAAACCTTTTCTAAAGACACCTTTTTCATATTCATACAAATTAATTTATCTGTTAATGGATAGAAAGTTTTATCTGGTGATTTTAACTGCATTTCATGAAGAACACCTAATTCTGTACCAATCACAAACTCTTTACTTGGATTATCCACTGTGTATTGAATCAATTCTGAAGTACTTCCTGCAAAATCTGTAGCTTCAACTACTTCATTTACACATTCAGGATGTACGATAATTGGAACATTTGGATGTTCAGCACGTGCTTTTTCAACATCCTTTAATGTTACACGCTTATGCGTAATACAATATCCATCATTTAAGATAATATTCTTTTCAGGTACTTGTTTTTTTACATATGCACCTAAGTTTCCATCTGGAATAAAGAAAATATTCTTATTTGGAAGTTCACGTACAATACGAACTGCATTTGAACTAGTAACACAAACATCGGCCATTGTTTTTAATTCGGCAGTTGAGTTAATATAACAAACAACTGCTAAATCTTCGTGTTCCTCTTTCATCTTCTTGATAACTGCTTTACTTGCCATATGTGCCATTGGACAATCAGCATTTAAATCCGGCATCAAAACTTTCTTTTCTGGATTTAACATTTTTGCACTTTCGCCCATAAATTTAACACCCGCAAACACAATAATATCTGCATCTGTATTCTTAGCCTTTTTTGCCAAGGCATATGAGTCTCCGACAAAATCAGCTACATCTTGTACTGCTCCATCTACATAATAATGCGCTAAAATAATCGCATTTTTTTCCTTTTTTAATTTCAATACATCTTCCTTTAAAGACATGGAATTTTCCTCCCTTAAAAATTTTACCGATTTGAATTATACACCTAGACTTTACATCTGACAAGACAGTTGTAAAGTCAATATTATATAAGTTATATATCACAATGAAATAAGCACGAAAAAAGCGATGAATCAAAAATCATCGCCTTAGTTTTTTGTCTGTAAAATGCTTGGTGCAATATAAGTACGAGTTTTGTACTCTGCATCTAAATCATACAAACCCTTGGCATCGTGTCCAAACAATTCAAATCGAGAAATTAAATCCGAAGCGTTCTTTTCTTCTTCTCCTTGTTCTTTGACAAACCAATCCAAGAACTGCATAGTTCTAAAATCTTTTTCTTCATAAGCTGCTGCGTAACAAGTATGAATCAATTCAGTTACGTATTGTTCATGTTTTAAGCCTGCCTTTAACGGATCACTTAGTTCATTTAAAGGAATATTTGGCTTATTAATAGCTTCTAAAACAACACTATAATCATTGTCTTGAAGATATTGCATCATCAATTGAGCATGTGCAATCTCTTCTTGTACTTGTACATGATACCAATTTGCGAAACCCTCTAAAGTTTTATCATGATAATAATTTTCGAAATCCAAATACAAATAAGCAGAATATAATTCTTTATTAACTTGATTATTCAACAAGTCCGCTACTTTCTTACTCAACATAGCACATTCCTTCTTTCTGGCTACATCATACTCCTAGCAACAAGAAAAGCGTAGTGATATGCTCTCACAACGCTTCATTTACAGATTTCATTAAATTATCCACATCTTTATCATTTGGATGTTTTAAAGCCTCATCAAAATTCTTCAACATTTCAGGATTCGATTCAAACTTTGCACGAATAGCTAAAGGCATCTTTCCTTGGCACATCCATGTTCCTTTAACGCAGTTGGATGCATCTAAATGATTTTGAACATTTTTTAAAATCATCTTAAAATATTCTTTAGATTTACCAAAGCCAGCCGTTCCAAACAAGAAAACATTTTGATTACGTAGTGTAGAAAGATATTGTTTCATTTGATCATCACAATCTCCCTTATCACACCAAAACCCAATACATAATAAATCAACGGGTTCTAAATTCTTTGCATCTTCAACAGATACACAATACTTTGATTCCATAAAATTCAAGCTATTTGCCAAAGACTGTGTATTTCCTGTTTTTGAACTATAAACTATTCCTATCATAAAATATATCCTTTCTAAAGATAGCGATTGCGCCATGCATAATACTCTTCATCTTTTTCTATATCAATGCCATGATCATTTTCGTATACTTCAAATGTATTCTTTTGAAATAAAGATATGAAATCATTACTTGAAAGCTTCGAATGCCATTGATGATGCCAAATATATATCTTTTCATTTTCCATTTTAATCAGTGCTCGATTCTCTAAACAAATAAGCGCATGATTATCTTTTAACTTTTCAATTGCCTCTATTATTTCCATAAAACTATTTTAACACAACTTTCTAGGATAAGAAAAGGCAGCCTAAGCTGCCTGAGATATTATTATTCGTAATGATCTTTTAATTCTTGGAAATATGCCTGTGGGTGATTACATACTGGGCATACTTTTGGAGCTGTTTCGCCATAGTGAATGTGTCCACAATTTAAACAAATCCATACAGTTGAAGACGCCTTTTTAAACATTGCATCATCTTCTACATCTTTCAACATTGCTTTATAACGAGCTTCGTGATGTTTTTCGATTGCACCGACACCTTCAAACAAGGCAGCAATATCATCAAAACCTTCTTCACGAGCTTCTTTAGCCATTGTCGCATACATGTCTGTCCATTCATAGTTTTCACCAGCTGCAGCATCCTTTAAGTTTTCTGTAGTTGTTGGAACCTTACCTCCATTCAAAGCCTTGAACCATAATTTTGCATGTTCTTTTTCATTATTTGATGTTTCTGTAAAAATATTTTGAATCTTTACATATCCATCTTTCTTTGCCTGTGAAGCATAATATTGATACTTAACACATGCTTGCGATTCTCCTGCAAAAGCAGTCATTAAATTCTTTTCTGTTTTAGATCCTTTTAATTCCATAATAAAGACCTCCTATCTGTCTTTATTCTAAATCAACTTTCCTTGTTTTACCATTAAAACGCATAAGAAAAAGACATATTCTAAAACTTGTAGCTTTCAATCAATACTTTTTAACACATGATAAAAGGCTCAACCTCCCTTAGATTGAGCCTAATATTAACCATACTACCTGTTACATATTATGAATTGTCATAATAAACAAATGATTAACCCTTAAAATCAGTCATTAAGTCTAATCGTTATTTGACCATGCTGGCGTATCATTTCCTCTACGCACTAAAATTGCTTTTTGGAATTCTGTTTGATCTAAGAATTCTAAAATGCGCATTGTTTCTTCTTCTGTACATCCCACAAGTAATTTAACAATACAATCCTTTTTCAAAATATCCGCCGTAATTGCGATCGCATCTACATTATTTGTTGCGATAGAACCTTTGAAAACATCAATTGGTTTTTGATCAGATCCAAATGTATCGGAAAGAAAACCATAATCAACAGGATAAATCAAGTTTGTAAACTTATAGTGAGCACTTCCTTTTGGTCGGTCAATCGTACAACTGCTAGATAATAATAGTGTATCAAGCTTTTGCCAAAAGTATGCGTTATTTTCTAATTGCTGCATAATAACCTCCTATTCTGTAATTGTCTTATTATTATAGCATTTAGAAAATAATTTTCAATATAACTCAACAATTTTCAATATTCTTGGAAGAAAGATTTGATTGTTTCATGATTCTTAGTACAATTCAATCCCAACATCAACAAGATTCTTGCCTTTTGTGCTGAAAATTTGTAGGCCGGAATAGTAATTCTTTTCGAATCAAAAACATCCGAATCAAAAACAGCTCCCTCTAACACACGACTAGCACGTACAAGCGTACATTCTCCTGTATAAGCTTCTAAAACGTCTTTGATTTGCGTTGGATAATTACCTGATCCTGTGCCTGCTAAAACAATACCATCATATTTATTCAACATATATTCTAATAATTCTGGATCCGAATCTGTATGAACATAAAATATTTCTACCTTTGGCAAAGTCTCAAATTCCATTTTAGAAAATAAAGTTTGAAAAGTATGCTTTTTAAAAGGCGCATTTAATAGATATACTTGATCATCACGCATATATCCTAACGAGCCAAATTCGCCCATTTTAAATGCATCCGTCTTATAGCTATTTGTTTTCTGTAAATCTCTTCCCGAATAAATCGTATCCGAAAAAACAGCTAATACGCCTGCTTGCCAAGCTTCCATATGACATGCAAGTGCTACAGCCTGGTATAAATTCATAGGTCCATCTGCACTTGTTGCGGTAGCCGGTCTCATTGAACCTGTCAAAACAACTGGCTTATGACATGCCAAAGTTAAGTTTAAAAAGAAGGCTGTTTCTTCCAATGTATCCGTTCCATGCGTAATCACAATGCCATCGACATAACGATCTTGTTCAAGCTCATGGCAGATTTTTCTTAATTGAACCCACTTATCTAGACCCATATCATTGGAATCCACATTATACAATTGGATTGTATTCAAATTTGCCAAATCTCGAATCTGCGGAATACTTTGCACAATTTCTTCCACATCAAATGTTCCTGCCTGATAATTTGCACTTTTTCCTAAACTACCACGACCAGCAATTGTTCCTCCTGTCGCGATGATTGTTATATTCTTCTTATTCATACGTCTCTAAAAACTCCCAGAAATCTTGTGTATCTGCATTTTCAAAATCAATTACTGAATCTACATCCCACAAACTTACTGTGTGATCAGTTTCACTATAGCCCGAAGCAACATGCTTCGCTTCACCCTTTTGAATCACATACATGGTTGGTGTATATAAAAAGTAAGGGGCCATATCTAATAGAATCTTTCCATACTTTGTTGAACTTTGAAGTTGATTCGAACCATCATCCATTTTAGTAAAACCATATTCCGTCGTATCGATCTTATACAATACTAAATTTGGATGTTCATCCTTTGTTTTTTTTATATATTCTTGTATAGCCTCACAATAAGGACAATTGTCACGTTCAACAATCACCACAAAAGATTCCTTTTTATCCAGTTTCTTTTGAAGCTGTGTAGCCGTAATCTCCTTCATTTCAAAAGGTTTTTTAGGACTACATCCAACAAGTCCTATACAAAGTACTAAAGTACATAGAATTGTAAATATTCTTTTCATAAAAACCTACTTTCTAATACCATCCATAAATTTTGTTAGACTAAATGCCAAGGCCTCTAATTTCTCATTTCCTGTTTGTAAAGCCATTTGAAAAGTCATAGCACGATCTGCACTTGAAAAAATGCCAATCATTCCTTCATTATACATGGCTTCATAGCCTATACCTAAGGCTCCACTTAAGCATACACAAGGAACATTAAAGGAGCGAGCAAGATGAGCAATACCAAAAGGCAACTTACCATACAATGTTTGTGCGTCCGTTTGTCCTTCTCCCGTTATCACTAAATCCGCATCTTGAAGATGTTCTTTTAGACCTGAATACTCTACTACTAAGTCGATGCCAGAAAATCTTTTAGCCTTCATAATCCCAAGTAAAACAGAACCAATACCGCCTGCTGCTCCTGAGCCTTCATATTCATTTACATCCACATGAAAAGTTTGTTGAAGCTTCGTACAATAATGTGACATTCCTTTTTCCACTTCAGCCATTTGATTTAAATAAATACCCTTTTGTTTGCCAAAAACATAGGTAGCTCCATTCTTACCTAACAAGTGATTTTTCACATCACAAGCACAAATAATTTCAATATCCTTAGGAAGCCTAGCATAACGCTTATCAATAAAAGCAATCTGCGCTAACGCATATACACTCGGTACCAACAATTCTCTTTTCGAATTATAAAAGCGAACACCAAATTCACTTAAAATTCCCATACCGCCATCGTTAGTTGCACTTCCACCTAAACCTATAATGAGCTTTTTACATCCTCTACTGATCGCATCCTTCATCATGATACCAACACCTCGACTCGAAGCAATCATAGGGTTTCTCTTTTCTTTCGGTGTCATGTTTAAGCCGATGCAGCTTGCCACATCCATAATAGCTAAATTTGAATCCTGTGAAATACAATATTGAGTAAAGAGTTTTTTACCATAGGCATCCACCGTTAATACGTCAATTGTTTTACCTTGAATAATATCACAGAATACCATAGCGGTTCCCTCTCCTCCATCTGCCATTGGAAAAGTGAAAACTTCATGATTTGGGTTGGCTTTTAAAATTCCTCTTCTTATACATTTTTCTACTTCTTTTGAAGACATACATCCCTTAAAAGAATCACACGCAACTATTATTTTCATGCGTTTATTTTAACATATGCGACAAAAAATAAATACTTTTTTAAAATTTGGATTTTAGAAGTTAAAATATCCTTATTTAATATTTTATTGTTGCTTGAAAACAAGGTTGTCATATGGGATAATATTTTAGTGAAAAAATCAACACGTGATTTTATTCACAAAGGAGAATCAATCATGGAAAAAAAACATGTTGTTATAGGAGTGTCTGGCGGAATTGCAGCCTATAAGGCTTGTGATTTAGTCAGCAAATTATCAAAAAAGGATTATGAAATCAAAGTGGTCATGACAAAGCATGCTCAGGAATTTGTCAAACCTATTAACTTTGAATCTTTAAGTAAACATAAATGTGAAGTTTCTTTATTTGATGAAACAAATGAAGATCCTATTGCCCATATTACATTAGCTAAATGGGCTGATATCATGGTACTCGTTCCGGCTACCGCAAACATCATTGCTAAAGTTGTACACGGAATTGCCGATGATATAGTATCTACAACTTTTTTAGCTTGTCATACAAAAAAATTGATTTGTCCAGCCATGAATGTACATATGTACGAAAATGAGGTTACACAAAGAAATATTCAGCTTGCGAAAGAATTAGGCTATAAATTTGTTGAGCCCGTTGTTGGTCATTTAGCTTGTAATGATACAGGAAAAGGTAAACTTGCGGATGTGCAAGATATTGTGACTGCCATTGATAAAGAATTTGAAATGGAACAAACCCTAAAAGGAAAGAACATTTTAGTTTCAGCAGGCCCAACACAAGAAGCACTAGACCCTGTTCGTTTTTTAAGTAATCATTCGAGTGGTAAACAAGGCTATGCGATTGCCAAAGCTGCTAAGGCATTAGGTGCTCATGTTACACTAGTAGCTGGACCTACAGCTTTAGAAGATCTTACAGATGTAAACATGGTACACGTAACAAGTGCCCAAGACATGTTTGATGCAATCACATCTAGATTAGATGAACAAGACTATATCATTATGGCCGCTGCCGTTGCTGACTATCGCCCTGAAATTGTCGCAGATCAAAAAATCAAGAAATCCGACGAAGAGGTTACATTCCACTTTGTGAAAAACCCGGATATTCTAGCTTATATTGGCCAACATAAAAAGCCAAACCAAGTCATTTGTGGTTTTGCGATGGAAACACAAAATCTAGAGGAAAATGCTAGAAAGAAACTAGAAGCTAAAAACTGTGATATGTTGATTGCGAACAACCTATTCACAAGTGGAGCTGGTTTTCAAACAGATACAAATGTAGTTACACTATTAAGAAAGAATGATTCGCAGCATTTACCTAAATGTTCAAAAGAAGAATTAGGATATAAAATTCTAGAAACAATGAAAGAAATTGAGATGGAGAAATAATATGCTTGTAACAGTAGATATTGGAAATACAAATATTACAATTGGCATTTTTGATAAAGATGAGTTGATTGGCACATATCGATTAACGACAAAAGTAAGAAGAACAAGTGATGAATATGGGTTCATGTTGAAAAACTTCTTGGATCGCTCAAATGTTCATGAAAAACAAATTGAAGCCGTTATTGTTTCAAGTGTTGTACCTAAGGTCATGCATTCCTTCACAAATGGAATCAAAAAATTCGTAGGCATTGAGCCATTAATTGTTGGACCTGGAATCAAAAGTGGAATCAGTGTGCAATTAGAAAACCCTAGAAACGTAGGTGCTGACCGTATAGCCGATTGTGCAGGTGCATTTAGTGAACATGGAGGACCTATTCTTGTTGCCGATTTTGGAACAGCCACAACATATGATTATGTGGATGAAAATGGCTGCTTTAAAGCAGGTGCAATTGGTGTAGGTATTGAGACAGGTGCAAATGCTTTATGGGGACAAACTGCTCAATTACCTGAAATCGAAATCAAACGACCTAAAACAATTTTAGCTAGAAATACACAAACTGAAATGCAAGCTGGTGTATTCTATCAATTCTTAGGTGGAGTTGAATATACAATTGCACAATTTAAAAAAGAAGTTGGAAAAGATTTGAAGGTTATTGCGACAGGTGGTTTAGGTAGAATCGTTTGTAGCTACACAAAATCAATTGATGTATATGATCCAAACTTAATCTTCAAAGGATTAAAAGTTATATATGAAAAGAACAAAGATTAATTCTCATCTTTGTTCTTTTTTTAATAACTTTCTATATGTATGTTCAATTAGAAATGCCCCTAATGGAGCTGTAATCAATATAGATAATACGGCAACCGTCAATACAATTTGTCCACATCCAAGTCCTGCAGCTAATGGAACAGAACCAATCGCAGCTTGTACGGTAGCCTTTGGACAATAAGCAATCATACAAAATAATCTTTCTGTTTTATTTAATGTTGTTTTTAATAGACAAATAAAGACACCGGCCATTCTAAATAAAAGCACGCCAAATATTAGTAAAATAGCCATTATACCAGCTTTTAATGCATATGAGATATTGACACAAGCTCCAACCAGTACAAACAATAAAACTTCTGCTCCCACCCAAAGCTTATTGAATTTTACAGATAATCGTTTGGATACGATTGAATGATTTCTTTGTAGGAAAATTCCCATAAACATAATTGCGATTAATCCAGAAAATGGAATTGGTAATACATCTTCTAGAGTCACTAAAAAAAATGCGATACTTAACAATATAAGAATTTTCACTGTATCACGCATATGGTTATGCTTAAAGAAAAGGACTAAACTTTTTCCCATTAATGCTCCACATAATATACCAAGAATAATTGAAATTGGAATACTCACAAAGCTAAATACATTAACACTTTCTCCTTGTGCTAAGCCTAGAAATGCCGTAAACATCACAATCACAAAAACATCATCTACACTAGCTCCGGCAAGAATCAATTGTGGAATACTTTCCTTTGTACCATACCCTTCCTCCATTAACTGTAACATTTTAGGTACAATGACGGCAGGACTAACCGCTGCAACAACACTTCCCATAATAGCCGCATCTAATACAGATATTCCTAAAAGTTTTGGAGCCAACAAAATCATTCCAACTATCTCAAAACATGCAGGCACAAAGCACATCAATATAGCTGGTCTTCCTACTTTTTTTAAATCACTTAAATCCAGATTCAATCCGGCTCGCATCAATATAATAATCAACGCAATTTTTCTTAATTCACTAGATATATTCAATAATGAAGAATCAATCAAACCAAGACAATAAGGCCCTAAAAGAATACCCGTAAATATCATCCCTAATAATCCAGGTAATCCTACTTTCTTGCATAGCCAGGACAAAAACATTCCTAAAAGAAAAATATAAGATAAACTGATCAGCATTTTATCTCTCCTTTCAAAACGCAGAAAAGCTGATGGTTTCCGCGTTAAAAAAACACAGAAGTCATCAGCTTATAAAAGCGGTTTTAGTTTATAACTAAGGGAGAACTTCATTCCCACAAAAAGTATACTACAACATCTAGGCTTTCATCAATAACTTTTCAATTGATTCTTCACTCACTGAAAAGATCGATGCGATAGATTTAACACTGAAACCTTTGTCTAACATGATTTAATATACTTCAAATTGATTTAATGCAATGCCTTTGTTGATTCTTCAAACGTTTCATCTAATGCTCTACACACTTTTCTAGTAGATAGTCAATAACTCTTTGTTCTTAGTCACTACACACGCAAAATACAATGCATCACGAATAAACTCTCGATCTAGAAATCTGTTTTCTATAGATCATACGCAATAGATCAAAAAAGTCCTGTGTTGCCTTTTCACCTGTATTTTAGTTTCAATTTGTGTTTAGCTCAATCAGATTTAGTTTAAAACTCATTGAACATTCATAACAAGTTCACTGTTTTCATCCTTAAGATATTCTGGTCTTAACACATGTTGTCCATCAAATAATAATGCACTGAAGATTGAGACAAAGTTTTTGGGTTGTCCTAAAAACTTCTTAGACTCCATATCAATCGAATTTAAGATGATCCCTCCCTCTTCTCTTTCTAATACGAAAAAAAAGCCATTCTAGACGCCAACACTAGAATGGTTTCTTTTGCTTATGCATACGCATTACATACTTTAATCACAAAACGCATTAATGCATATAAATCTTTGTAACTCTCTTTTTCAATACGAACTGTACAATCATCAATTTTTTCTACATTGTCCATACGAGCCACAAAATCTGCATTACGACTATGATGGAAAGTGATGTCCATAGTATGAAATGAAGATAAAGTTGGCTTTTCATCCACTTTTAATGCTTCTTTAATGCTTACTGAATATCTATTTTTCAACTCATTCAGGCTACAACATAAGGCTACCTGATTATTTAATGTTTTCTTTGTTTCCACAAATACACATCCAAGTTCTTCTTGTACTTGTTTTCCATACTCACTATCACCACTAGCTAAGATAACAGGAACACCATATTCATTTGCCAATAACTTATTGATACCACTTTCTCCAAGCTCTTTTCCATCAACGACAATTTTTCTTACCATCGTACCCCAAATCGTATGGGCCATTACGCCTGGTGAATTACAGCGAGAATGATATCCAATAAATAGGGCACCATCAAACGAATCATCTATCCCTTCCATCATCCCAAATTCCTTATATGCTCCATTTCCTGATACAAATGCAGCTCTTGGATCCAATTTAGAAGGAAGAATATTATCCATATTTCCATGTCCATCATTTACTAGAACTTCTTCAACTCCATTTTGAAACAATAAATCAATCACTAGATTGACCTCATTCATCATGTTTGTACAATACTCAGGATACAAATATCCATTTTTGGCCGTATATGCCGGATTACTATTTCCCCAAATACCTTCAATATCGGCTGAAATATACACTTTTTTCATACTAAAACACCTCGACAGAACGATCCAATATGCCGTTCATTTTCGCAATCGCAATTCCATAATTTGTGAATGGAACATGTTGTTTCTTGCATTCCTTAACTCTAGACTGCACTTCTTTTTCATTCAACATACAAGCTCCACAATGAATCACAACACTATACTTCGATAAATCTTCTTTAAATCCATGACCTGAAGTAAACTCAAAAGAAAGCTTCTTTTTTGTATAATCTAAAATCCATTTTGGAAGTTTATCCGTACCAATATCGCCACATTGTCTATGGTGTGTACATCCTTCACTAATCAATATACAATCTCCATCTTGCAAATGATCCAATTGATTGGCTCCTTCAAGCACTGTAGATAAACTTCCTTTTAAGCGTGCCATAAGAATCGAGAAAGAAGTTAAATGAATAGATTTATCTACAACTTTACTTACTTTATTAAAGGCTTGTGAATCCGTAATTACCAATTTAGGATTTACTTTTTTTAAAGTTTCATCCAATTCTTCTACCTGACAAGTTACACCAATCGCATGATGATCTAAAACATCTCTTAAAACCAATTGCTGCGGCAAAATCAATCTTCCCTTTGGAGCAGATTGATCGACAGGAATAACTAGAACCACTACATCATTAGGTTCAATTAAATCTCCAATAATAGTTTTTTCTTCCTGCTTCTTTGCAACACTTGCCAACAATTCTTTTAATTCTTTGATATTTTCTTTTTTTAATGCACTCACATAAATTTCATTTACAGATAATTCTTTCTTTTCTTTAATCAAATCCGACTTATTATAAACAATAAAATATGGAAGCTTGTTTTCTTTAAACATCAAGATCAAATCTTGATCTACTTTTTGTAGACCTATTGAAGCATCCACAACCAATACCGCCATATCGATTGTCTTTAAAACTTCTAATGTTCTTTTGATTCTTAATTCACCCAATGTGCCTTCATCATCCATACCGGGTGTATCCACAATCACAACAGGACCAATTGGCAAGATTTCCATTGATTTTTTTACAGGATCTGTCGTAGTTCCTTTAATATCCGAAACCAACGACATATCCTGATTTGTAATGGCGTTTACTACACTTGATTTTCCAGCATTTCTTAAGCCAAAAAAGCCAATATGTGTTCGATTTGCGCTTACTGTACTATTTAAATCAGACATAATTAGAACCTAAAATCTCTACGATTACTAGATTTAATGGCAGCTACATTATCTTTCGCAATTTGTTGAGCCTTCGCATTCGGAATCTTATCCAATTCCTTTTCAATCAACTCAAAGCCAATCTTCTTTGTATCCTCGCTTGCGTAGTCTACTAAATATTCACACAATGTCATTAATGCGTTTGGATGGCAACAGTTTTGAATTTGTCCTGTCTTACATAAAGACATGAAGCGATCACCCGTTCTTCCTTCTCTATAACATGCTGTACAGAATGAAGGAATGTAGCCTAACTGCATCAACCAGTTCACTACTTCATCTAATGTTCTTTGATCTGATACATCGAATTGTTCTGAATCATGAGGACGTTCTTCTTCTGTATATCCACCTACTGAAGTACGGCTTGCTCCACTAATTTGAGAAACACCTAAATGAAGCATTTTTTCACGCACTTCTTGAGATTCACGAGTTGAAATAATCATTCCTGTATATGGAACGGCAATACGAATACATGCCGCAATCTTTTCAAAAATTTCATCATCTAAACTGTTGTCAAAAGCATCTGGATCAATATCATCAGCACGCTTTACACGTGGTACACTAATTGTATGTGGTCCCACACCATGAACAGCTTCTAAGTGTTCAGCATGCATCATTAAGCCTGCAAATTCGTATTGATAGCCTTCAAGACCGAACAACACCCCTAAACCAACATCGTCAATTCCACCTTCCATGGCTCTATCCATAGCTTCTGTATGATAATCATAATCGTGTTTCGGTCCTGTTGGATGTAATTCCAAATAACTCTTCTTATTATATGTTTCCTGAAATAAAATATAAGTTCCAATACCCGCTTCTTTTAGCTTACGATAGTTTTCAACTGTTGTAGCCGCAATATTTACATTTACACGACGAATCGCTCCGTTTTTATGCTGAATAGAATAGATTGTTTTGATAGATTCCAAAATATATTCAATTGGATTATGAACAGGGTCTTCACCTGCTTCAATCGCCAAACGTTTGTGTCCCATATCCTGTAATGCGATTACCTCATCACGAATCTGATCTTGTGTTAATTTAATACGCTTAATATGTTTATTTTTTAAGTGATATGGACAATATACACATCCATTCACACAATAATCTGATAAGTAAAGCGGTGCAAACATCACAATACGATTTCCATAGAATGCCTGTTTAATTTCATTGGCAAGCTTATACATTTCTTCTACCTTTTCAGGTATATCACAAGCTAATAATACACTTGCTTCACGATGTGATAAACCTTCACAATGAACACCATGCTCTGTTTTTTGTGGACGCGCCTTATTTAAAATGGCATCGATCAACTCCGCATTATGTTTATTTTTTTCTGCATATTCAATTGTGGCAAGAATCTCCTCATGATTAATAAATTCTTCTGCTTTTAATGATTTTGGATTGTAAATACTCATTTTGTCTCCTCTTTCTATTTTTTTATATCTCCACGATCAGTTACAATTTCATAACCTATCGAACGCATACGATTTGATAAGCAATTCTTACATTCTGCACTTTCTTCACCTGTACAAATCTTGTTGTCATATAACGCATATTTTTTTCTCACGCTTACAGGTGATAAGTTAGGCATTACAACATTGGCTCCCGCAAGAATTCCTTTTTCTCTTCCTTTTGAATCAATTGTTCCTAATGCAGTTGTAGCTGGAAGTAAAATATTTGGTTGAATCAACCGAATCAATGACAACAAAAATAAGGTTTGATTCAAGGTTCCACTTTTCATATCTCTAAATGGCGTATCCTTTTGGGAAATAAAAGGACCAATTCCGCACATATCGGGCTTAAAAGTTTCAATAAACTTCAAATCCATCGCAAGTGTTTCACTTGTTTGATAGGGAGAGCCTACCATAAAGCCACATCCAACTTGATAGCCAATATTCTTTAAATCTCTCAAGCACTGCATGCGATGCTCAAAAGACATATTTTCAGGATGAAGCTTTTCATAATGTCCTTTACTTGCTGTTTCATGCCGTAATAAATAACGATTTGCACCTGCATCAAACCATTCTTTATATGTTTCCTTATCTTCTTCTCCTAAAGATAGTGTAACAGCACAATCTGGATATAAGACATGTATCTTTTGTACAATGGATGTGACAAAATCTTTTTTATAGATGCCCTCTCCTCCTTGCAGAACAAATGTTCGAAAACCTAAATCATATCCTTCTTTACAACAATTCAAGATATCTTCTTCATCTAATATATATCGATCGCAGTTTGTATTGGATTTTCGAATCCCACAATATAAACAATCATTTCGACAATAGTTTCCTACTTCAATCAGTCCACGGACATAAATGGCATTTCCATATATGGATGTAGCCACGGTTTTAGCTTTATTTGAAACATATGTGCGTAAAGCTTCATTTTCAGATTCAATCAACAATTTATATTCTGATAAACTTAAACTATGTTCCCTTTCAAGCTTATCCACTAATCGATATGCCTCAATCATGGCTAATCACATTCGAATAGGCAGTTTTAACGCTAATTCCCTTGATATTCCCTAGTTTTCCTGCTAAAGCGGCAATCGTATTTTGTGGAGCATCTAACGCTATTGAAATAACACTAATATGTTTCTGTTTATAAGGAATTCCCATTCTTCCAATTATAAATTCACTGTATTCATGAAGAATTTCATTCAATAAATTTACTGCATCCTTATTTTCAACAATAATCCCCATTACGGCAACACGTGTTTCCATATTCATCTCCTTCTAAAAGAAAAAAGCTACACTCCATACAAAAAGAGCATAGCTATCGTTTTACTTACAAATTTCTTATAAGCACCTTTCACGCAGAGTTCTCTTAATGTTGGGAGCAATTTTCTTCATCTTCTATATAATACACTAAAATGTGATTGATTTCACAAATAATAGTTAGCTTAAATTAATTTTATATTCAATCCCCTCATTTCTTGATATAATTATGAAAAGGAGTCCCATATGAAAGATAACTATTTTCAAGGAAAAAAATTCATTAAAAACTATATTGTTGCTATCACCATTTTTATTCTGACTTTAATTATGGGAATTGTGATCTTTTTTAATGGTGTTTCTATTGCCGTTGAAAAGAACTCTAAGGAAACATTGATCACAAATGTTGCAAGGCAAAGTGAGCATTTAAATAAAATTCTAGAGCTCAATTATTCTTACTTAAATGCACTTGCAGAAAATCTAACAAAATCTGATGATTTATTTTCAAAAGACAATTTACATTTAATAAAATCCTTAATGAATAATACGGATTTGGATCGAACGGCCATTATCAATACAAATGGGGATGTATTATATGATAATGAAGTCGTAAAAAATGTGGCACATCGCCGCTACTTTAAAGAAGTGATGGAAGGAAAACAATCTCTTTCAGATCCTTTAGAAAGTAGCGTAGACCAACAGACTCGTGTTATCCTATGCGTACCTATTTATAGAAATAATCAAGTCATTGGTGCTGTAGGTGGTTCTTATAATGTAACAAAACTAGGAAATATGTTGTTTGATGATTTATTTGATGGGCAAGGTAAAAGTTTTATTGTCAATCAAGATGGCAATCTAATCACAAGAAATAAGGAGTATACAAAGAAGCACAACATAAAAGTATTAAATAATTTATTTGATGTTTGTAAACAAAAGAAAGTTAAGCGAGATTTTAAGGACCAAAAATCAAATTTAATATTGATTACAACCAAAAATAATGAATCATTGTATTTAGCCTATTCGCCATTAAAAATCAATGACTGGATGGTTGGTTATGTCGTCCCTGTTCATGCAGCGCAAGAATCTTATACTTTTATTACACATTATGAAACATTATTGGCATTCTTTTTAGGATTTATTGTCTTAAGTCTAATTATATATTTGGCTCTTTCGAATTCTAAAGAAAACAAATATTTAATTCATCTTTCTCAAGTCGATCCATTGACTTCTGTCTACAACAAGGAGACAACACAGGTTTTAATTGATCAAAAATTAAAAACTCAAGAGCCTTGTTGCTTCTTAATTCTTGATGTAGACGCATTTAAATCAGTTAATGATAATTTTGGACATGCGGTTGGCGATAAAGTGTTAACTGAATTAGGTACACTCTTTAAAAATCATTTCAGACAAACCGATATTGTGGGAAGAATTGGTGGAGATGAATTCATTATCCTGATTGAAGATGAAAATATTGCCGAATCTAGAATTCAAGCTTTATTAAAGAAGGTCAATGAACTTAAAATACCCGAGCTTCAAGATTTTGTACTATCCATTAGTGTAGGAATGGCCTATGCGCCAAGTCAAGGCACAACCTTTATGGAGCTTTACCGCCATGCTGATCATGCATTATACCAAATCAAGCGTAGTGGAAAAAACAATTACAACATATATAAAAGTGACGAGAATTAATTTTCTCGTCACTTTTTTAGACATTTGTATAATTAAAACTCGTCAAATCTACTGGCCTATCTTTAATGTAATCTTTAATTTCAAATCCTTCAATTTTTGCAGGTCGCACAACAATTTCATTTTTAACTACATCTTCTTTAATTAGTTTTACCTTTTTCATTTGTGCATATAACTCCAATAAAACTTCCATTTTTTTTGGAATTCCCTTATACACATATTCAATGGCTGACTCACTTAGAGCTTGTGTTCTAGCAATATATTTCTTGCCGTTTTTTTCTGCATAATACTGCATAAAGAACCAAAAACGAAGCATCTGCATATTTTCACCTTTGGTGTTTTGTAGAAAAGTTTCTTTCCAAGATGAATTCACAACTGCTTCTCTTTTTACAGATGGTTTTTTAACCTGTAAAATCTTTGCGTTTGGCTTATCAATAATACTTCTATTCATCAATTCTTCCATCTCTACATCGGTGAATTTAATGACATAAATCTTTCTTCCATTCATTTCTGAATCACGAACCAAACGAACACTCTTTAATTTACGAATCAATAAATCCATAGAAGGTCTTTCTGTACTATCATCTAATAAACGGAATACATATTGGTTAGCCTGCATATTCGTTAATTCATTTTCATAAACCCAGTCGTGCGTTTCTGCATATGGATTTTTTACTGCCATAAATCTAGCGTAACAAAATAATCTTAGTGAAAGGGCGGCTGCACCATTCTCATTACTGTTTACGTTTTTTATAAAACGTTCTCTATTTTTCATCAACATTTCTGTACTCATTTAAATCTCTCCTTGAAAAAAATCAGAACGCAATATAGTATATCATCATTTGATGCTATTTTTCAAAAAAAATTAGACTTACAAGCGTAAGTCTAAATATTCTTATTTTACTTCTTTTGACAATTCAATGAATTCATCAATTCTTGATTTTGCGGTTTCTAATGCAGAAATCCAGAAAGCCTCATCTGTTAAATCAATATCCAATACTTTTGCGGTATCCTCTACAGATGCCACAGTTGTCGTATGTAACATTTCTTTATATTTTGGAACAAACTTTTCCTTACCCATCTCTTGATATTTCACCACTAAGCCACGTGCGAACAATCCACCAAAGGCATATGGCCAGTTATAGTAACTTAAATCAGAAGAATAGTAATGTGACTTACATACCCACATATATGGATGTAAACAATTTGGATCTAATCCATCGCCATAAGCTTGTTTTTGAGCGTCTAACATAATTTCATTTAATTGATCTGCAAACATAAATTCATCACTTCTTCTGTCAAACACAGCTTTTTCAAATAAGTAACGAGAATAAATATCACAGATAATCTGGCATAGATCCTGAAGCTGATTTTCAATCAAACCTAGTTTAACTTCTTTATCCTCCGTCTCATCAATAACCGCATTCATAATGATATTCTCATTGAATGTACTTGCTGTTTCTGCAACTGGCATTGAATATTCCCAATTCAATGGTTTATGGCTTTCAATATTTAATCCATGATAAGCGTGTCCTAACTCATGTGCCAAGGTAACCACATCTCCTAAGCCTCCGTCAAAGTTTGTCAATACGCGTGACTGTTTTGCAAAAGGCATGTTGCAGCAGAAAGCTCCACCAACTTTTCCTTTATGTGGATAAAAATCGATCCAACTCTTATCAAAAGCTTCTTCCATCATGTCGGCTAAGTCATCGGAAAATGGTCTAAAATGATCAACAAGATATGTTTTTGCGGTTTCTGGTGTAAAACTTGTCGTAGCTGACTTTCCAATTGGTGCAAATAATTCATACCAAGGAAGTCCATTTTCATATCCAAGCATTTCGGCTTTTCTTTTTAAATACTTATGGAATACAGGCAAGTATTTCTGCATAGCACTAAGCAAGGCATCCAATGTCTTTTGAGATACATGAGACTGGTGTAGTGTCATATCCATAGGACTTTCATATCCACGCATATTCGCTTCAGTAATAACCTGTAGCTTAATGTTATTTAATGAAAAACTTACGGCATCCGCAATAGGTGCATAACTTTTGACTTCAGCTTCATATGCAGCTTTACGCACTTCTTTATTCGCATCATAAGCTAGATTACGAACAGAAGCTAAAGGTAATTTTTTACCATCATATTCCACTTCAAGTGAGCTTGTTAATAAGCTTTGTTGCTTCTCCCAAGCAGAACCACCCGAAATATTCATTTTTGCAAGTGCTTCTTCTACATCCTCACTTAACAAGTATTTTCCACTTTCATGAATATCATTTAAAAAATATTTGTATTCACAAAGTTCTGGACAATCTAAATAAACATTTAAATCTTGAATATCTGCAATATAACGAGAGAAAATAGCCATCGCCTTACTTGCAGTACTTGCGATTGTCGCAACCTTATCAATAGCAGCTGCTGCTTTGGCATCTGCAGTATTTGTGGATTGGCTTAAAAATCCAAAGCAACTTAAATGTTTTTCTAAGAGTTCAAATTCTTCTAATAATTTAACAATTTGAAGAAGATCTTCCCTTTCATTTTCATGACTTAATTTTTTTGATAACTCGCTCAACTCCATTGCCTTTTTCTCAAAAGAAATTAAATCTTCACTAAATTTAGGATCGTCAAATCCCTTGTACAATACGTCTAATGACCATTCTGAATTCATAATAAATATCCTCCAATTAATTTGATTATACCATAAGAAAAGCTTGAGCAAATGCCCAAGCTTTATAATACCTGCGATAAAAATTTGATAGTTCTAGGATTTTGTGGGTGTTCAAAAATATCTTCTGGTGTACCTTGTTCCTGAATAATACCTTCATCCATAAATAATACGCGATCACTTGTTTCGCGGGCAAATCCCATTTCGTGAGTTACAATAACAATTGTCATTCCTTGATCTGCCAATTCTTTGATGACTTCTAAAACACCTTTTACCATTTCTGGATCCAATGCACTTGTTGGTTCATCACATAGAATTACATCTGGATGCATAGCTAGGGCACGAACAATAGCTAAACGCTGTTTTTGTCCACCAGACAACTTTCTTGGATATTCATCCTTTTTATCTTCCAAGCCAACTTTTTTAAGCAATTCAATCGCTTCTTTTTCCGCTTGAGCCTTTGGTGTTTTAAGTTCTAGAATTGGTGTGATTGTAATATTTTCTAAAACAGTTAAGTGTGGAAACACATTAAAATGCTGGAAGATCATTCCAATTTTTTTACGGTGTGTATCAATATCTACGTTTTCAGCAGCAATATCTACACCTTCAAAAATAATTTGACCACTAGATGGTTTTTCTAATAAATTTAGGCAACGTAAGAAAGTTGATTTTCCCGAACCACTCGGTCCAATAATACTAACAACTTCTCCTTGATGAATTATTTGGTCGATTCCTTTTAATACTTCTAAATCTCCGAAATTTTTATGTAAGTCTTTTACGACAATTAGTTCCTTAGTCACTGACACTCAACTTCCCTTCCATATATTTAATTAATTTAGATAATGAATATGTAACAATAAAATAGATTAAACCAACAATTACTAATGGTTCAATTGATTTATATGTAGCCGATTTAATAACACTGTTAACAGTCATTAATTCTCCAATATAGAATGTACTTGCCAAAGATGTTTCCTTGATCATCATAACGAATTCATTACCTAAGGCAGGCAAGATATTCTTAATAGCTTGAGGAATAATAATCTTTGTCATCATATGTACGTTTGACATACCAAGTGATTTAGCTGCTTCTCTTTGTCCTTTATCCACTGACTGAATACCCGAACGAATAATTTCAGCAACATATGCACTTGAGTTAATAACAAGGGCAATAATCACACTAACAATCATTGGCATGTTACCATTTGTCAAATATGAGAAGATGTTAATAAACAACCATAATTGTAGTAACAATGGTGTTCCACGAATCAATTCTACATATACACCGGCAATGGCTTGTACGATCTTATTCTTTGATAATTTAATTAGGGCAAATAATCCACCAATAATTGTACCAAAGATAACGGTAATAGCCGCAAGTCCTAAAGTAACTCCTAAGCCTTTTAATAATTGTGGCCAGCAATATTGAACGATTTGAACACAAGTTCCAAAGAAATCGGTTGCAGTTAAAGTAAATTGTTCACTACTTTGTTTCTTTGCTGTTTTATACCATTCTTCATATAATCCTTTTTTGTTGACTTCCTTTAAGATTTTATTGACTTCTTTCATCAATCTTTTTTCGCCTAAAGGAGCACCTACACGGTTACCTGCATAATCTTGGTCAATATTGAATAATTCATCTAACTTAGCTAATTCAGAGTTTTTCTCGATATATTCATCAGCCGTACCTTCAGAACAAGCAACGGCTTGTACAGTTCCATTTTTTAATAAGGCAACACCATCATCAATTGTTGAAATAGATTGAAGTTTTGCGTCCGGAATCTGATCTTCTGTATATTGTTGCTGGATAGAACCTTGTTGTGCGGCTACTTTTAAACCTGTTAAATCCGTTAATTTTTTATATTTATCTGCATCTTTCTTTGCGATAATAACAGCCTGTCCACCCGTATCTTCATTAAGATTGTATCCAATTGACATTTCCATCTGTTGAGCACGAGCAGGTGTATAAGCCAAACCCGTAATAGCTAAGTCAATTTCTTCAGTTTGAAGATTTGCCAAAACCGTATCAAAACTGGATGCTTTGATAGTTAATTTAACACCCATCTTTTTCGCAATATATTTTGCCAATTCAATATCAGAACCCACATATTGTGCTTGTCCTGTTTTAGTTGAGTCAATAAATTCATTTGGTGGAAAGTCAGGAGATGTTCCTACTATTAATTCTCCTCTTTCTTGAATTTTGTCTAACAAATCTGTTGTTGTAGAAGTATCTGTTTCTTCTGCAAAAGCAGGCATAATGTTCGACATCAACATCATAAAACTTAATAAAAACGCTGAAACTAATTTAAATCCTTTTTTCATATCAACCATTCCCTTTCTAATAAAAAAAGCCGTCCTTGAATATACAAGGACGACTATAAAATCGCGGTACCACCTTATTTCCTGCACAAATGTACAAGCCCTTAACTCATAACGGGAGTATCCGAAGCTTCCTCAATCTTCGAAAGCTTAGCTCTAAGACACGTTCACCCTGTGCTTACTGTTCCATTTCCACCATCAGGAACTCACTATCAGCAGCATCCACGACTACTTCTTCTTTTCATTGCCTCTACAAAGGATGGCTCTATTATAAACAAACATTTTTTTAAATGCAACAGAAAATTTATGATTTTATCAATGCCTGAATTTCATCCACACTAATTGAGCAATAGCTTGATATTTGTTCAAGACTAAATCCATCTGCATACATTTTATGAATCATTCGTTTGACCTGCTGATTTACCTCATTAACTCGATTTTGAGCTTCTTCCTCTTGCTTTTGAGCTTCTTTCACTTTTTTTTGAGCCTCTTCAAGTTCAAGTTGTCGTTCCATTCGTTCTTCATTTTCATGCAGTTTTCTAAAATCTTCTATTATTTTCTTCCAACCATCATCCGATATGGTTTCGACACGTTTTTCTATCATTTGAATCACTTTCTATCATCACCTTAATTTTACTATCATCCACTCCTTTGTGACAATTCAAAAAATAATAAATCATCTTCTCCTGTTCATTCATTTCTTCAAGCGATTTCTCTACATCCAACTTTGCCATTTCAATCGTACATATCTTCATACGATCTTCTGTTTCCTTCACAAAGGACAAGCCATCCTCATTTCTCAATGTGAATGTGTTACACATTCTATCATTATCAATCCAATTCACATTGAAGAACACCAAGACAATTGTTTCCTTTAATTCCCCATAATATTTTCCTTCTAATTGTTGCGAACCATGCAGTCTGGCCAAATAATAACTAAAACGAATTGGTAGATTGTCTTTGGTTTGTCTTAGCTGCATCTCTAAATCCACTGTTGTACAATCATCAAATTCAACCAACAGATCCAATCTTGGATTTTTCATTTTACTGAAATCCTTTACCATTTCCGAATTCTTAACAACCACATGATTTACCTTTCTTTCTAAAAATACAGTAAGCAATGATTTTAAGGCATCATTGGCCTCTTTACAATCTTCTCCAAAAACATATTTAAAGGCAAAGTCGTTTAATAAATTAGCGCTTCTCATAAGCACCTCGATTCTAGCAGGTATTTCCTACATACTCTTATACGTAAAAAAAGACACTTTTTCTAATAAAAATTAAAAAAGCGCCTTTCGACGCTTATTCGGCTTCAATCTCTTTGATTAAACACTCATTACCTTGAAGTAAGACTGTACTTTCACTTTTACAATATGGACATTCCCTTCCATATTGAATCGTATCATACGTCTTTTCACACTCGTTACAAATTGTAATGGCATCAATCCATTCATATTCGAGCGTGGAATTTTCAATCAAAGGCACCTTCTTCTTATAATATTTCCAACAATCCACTAAATATTCAGGAACAATTCCACTTACTTTTCCAATCTGCAAAGTCACTCTACGAATATCTGTAAGTTTGTTTCCTTGTGCCAGTTCTTGAAGCGTTTTTGAAATATGTACAACAATTCCTAATTCATGCATACTATTTCTTCTTATTACGGATGATTTTGATTTGGCGTTTAGCCGCATACGGCAAGATAGCCTTCATCTTATCTTCCGCCTTAACCATTTTTGCACCATCTTTGATATCACGTGTTAAGTGAATCGCATCAAATTCACATTTCGTCGTACACAAACCGCAACCAATACATTTATTCGTATCGACAATACTTGCTCCACATCCAAGACATCTATTGGCTTCAATCTTGACTTGTTCTTCTGTAAAAGTAGAACGCAAATCTCTAAACGATTTTTCACCCAAGCCTTTTTTTATGCCCGGAATTTGGCGTTTTGCATGATCAAAATCAATATCAATCAATGCGTTATTCTTATCAAACTCATTGAATAAATGTAAATCTCTTCCAATAGTTAAGGAATGACCCTTATGTACAAATCGGTGCATCGATTCAGCCGCTTCTTTCCCATGGCTAATCGCATCAATCGCAAATTTTGGACCCGTGTACACATCACCACCCGCAAACACATCTTCAATTGATGTTTGTAGTGTTGTTCCATCCGCTTTAATTGTTCCATTTGGATTTGTATCTATATCTAATCCTTCAATTGGAATAATACTTTGTCCAATAGAAAGGAATACATGACTACACGAAATGGTCTCAACATCATTTTCATTATAGCTAGGATTAAATCTTCCCGTTTCGTCTTTTACACTAAGGCATCGCTTAAACACAATCGATTCTTCTAAAATTTCTTTTGGGCCCCATCCACAATGAAGAAGAATACCCTCTTCTCTTGCTTCTGATACTTCTTCAGGACTTGCTGGCATTTCATCCTCTTGTTCTAAGGAATATAAATGTACATTTTGAGCTCCACTTCTTAAAGCAGCACGAGCTACATCTATCGCCACATTTCCACCACCAACGACAACGACATCACCTGAAATCAGATTTGGATCTTCTGTTTTATTCACCTTACGCAAGAAATCAATTCCTGATATAACCATCTCATTATCTTCACCTGGAATATTTAGTTTTCTTGATCCCTGAGCACCAATCGCAACATAGAATGCTTCATAGCCTTCTTTTCTTAAATCGTCCAAAGTAATGTCTTTGCCTACTTCTATGCCACACTTAAATTCAATGCCCATAGCTTTTAAAACTTCAATTTCAGCTTCAATCACAGACTTTTCTAAACGAAAAGATGGAATTCCATATACCAACATACCTCCTGGTTTTTCTTCCTTTTCGAATATTGTGACAGGATAGCCCATCATTCTTAAATAATAAGCAGCACTCATCCCTGCAGGACCCGCACCAATAATGGCCATCTTATTTGTGAAAAATTTTCCTTCTACATTCTCACATAATGGAATATAGCGCTTATCTTCATGAAGTTCTTGTTCCGCAATGAACTTCTTGATTTCATCAATAGCCAAAGGCTCATCAATCAAGCCACGCGTACATTGTTGTTCACATCTTCTATTACAGATAGCGCCGCAAACGGCTGGAAATGGATTAAAATCTTTAATCAACTTTAATGCATCCATATAACGACCTTCTTTAGCCATCTTAATATAGCCTTGTACAGGTAGATGTGCTGGACATGCACTCTTACATGGTGATGTTCCACTTTCGTAACAATTTACTTTAGCTGTATCTCTAAAATTCCAGTTCCACTTTTCTGGACCCCACTTTACATCATCTGGAAGTTCTTGTTTAGGATACGATACTGGACCATTCTTTGTACATAATTTTTGTCCTAGCTTAGCCGCACCTACTGGACATATTTCTACACATTTTCCACAAGCTACACACTTTTCACTATCCACATGTGCTCTATAGGCACTTGCCGACATATTTGGCGTATTAAACAATTGGCTTGTTCTTAATGCGTTACATACACCGTGTGCGCAGTTACAAATCGCAAAAATCTTATCTTCTCCATCAATATTGGTAATTTGATGTACATAGCCTTTTCTTTCACAACGCTCTAAAGTTTCAATAACCTCTTCATATGTACAATAGTGTCCACCCTTATTCGTCTGCACAACATAGTCAGCCATATCACCAACGGCAATACAAACATCGGCTTCTACATCCCCTGTTCCTTCACCTCTTACACGTTGTTGTCTTCTACATGAACATGGAGAAAGAGCATACTTATCATATTTATTAAGCCAATGCGAAATTTTTTCTACACTCACTGCTTGCTGATTTGCATGAATCGCCTTTTCAACAGGAATAACATGCATACCAATACCCGCTCCTCCAGGAGGAACCATTGGCGTTACTTTTTCAAGCGGTAAACGTGTCATCTTTTCAAAGAAATCCGCAACAATTGGATGTTCTTCGACAAGATCTTTATTCATAACCATAAATTCAGCAGCTCCAGGAACAAATTGAGGAAGCACAAATTGTTTATGATGATCCTCATTTTCCCAGTTATATTCAATCATTCCAATTTCACATACTTCATTCAATACACGATTCACTCTACCAGCTGGCCATCCACTTCTTTTCACTACTTCTTCAAACGAAAGTGGTTTACGCACTTCAAAGCACAAACATAAATCGCATTGTTCATCATTTAATATTTCATTTAAGCACTCATATTCAGGATCTGATTCCGATAATTTCTTTACTTTAGCAGGAATACGATCTGTAATACGCCTTGCCAGTTTATCAATATTATCTCGATATGCCATATTATTCCTTCCAGGCCTTCACTTCATTTTCAAGCCACTTACACCAATCATCGATTCCCTCACCCGTTTTGGCACAAATTTCAAAAATCTTCGCATTCGGGTTTCGGTACAGAATATTCTTTTTACATTTTTCTACATCAAAATCAAAATATGGTAATACATCAATTTTGTTGATGAGAACCACATCACACACTTGAAACATCAATGGATATTTTAAAGGTTTGTCATCTCCTTCTGGAACACTTAAAATGGCCACGTTTTTTATGGATCCCGTATCAAATTCAGCTGGACAAACTAAATTACCTACATTTTCCAAAATTGCCAAATCTAAGTCTTCCATACCCATTTCATGTAGTCCTTGACGTGTCATATCCGCATCTAAATGACACATACCACCTGTATGCAGTTGAATGGTACGCACACCATATTCACTGATCGTTTTGGCATCCACATCACTATCAATATCCGCTTCCATTATGCCAATATGCAATGTATCTTTTAATTTTTCTAACGTTCTAGATAGAGTTGTTGTCTTTCCAGCGCCTGGACTTGACATGACATTTAATAAGAACACACCCTTGTCTTTACATTCTTCTCTTAATTTGTTCGCATCTTTATTATTATCTTCGAATACACTTTGCTTCACTTCTATAATTTTATACATGGTAAGAACCTCCTAAAACCATTGTAAACGATTTCAAATAGGTAGTAAATAAACACATGTTAGTCTTTGATTATCTTGAAAAGAAATCACTTTTCGCCTATCATAAACTATATGAAGATCTGTATGTACCAGATGTCTGTTTCGATAGACAATCAACAAAATATAGCGAAACTAAAACATATTCCAGACTGTGATATTTTAGTTCTTTGCGAAATGTGGAACTGTCCCTATCATAATGATGCACTTAAATCAGCTTATTTGCGTCATGATGAAAGTTTAGAAGCATTAAAAGAAACGGCGCGGACAAATAAAATATGGATTGTAGCTGGTTCCATTTGTGCGAATAAATACAATCGTTGTTACATATTAAATAGTAATGGCGACATTGTTTGTTCGTATGATAAAACACATCTTTTTGAATTTCATAATCGACAGGATTATTGTGAAAATGAAGTGTTCATGCCAGGAAATCACCTACAATGTTTTGATACGCCATGGGGAAGATGTGGCATTTTATTATGTTACGACATCCGATTTCCAGAAGTGTCTAGAATTCTAGCTCAAAATGGAGCACAAATTCTATTTTGTCCAGCTGCCTTTAATGAACAGGCTACAAAAAAGCATTGGAAGCTATTTACGCAAACACGTGCTTTAGAAAATGAAATTTTTTTGTGTGGAGTAGCACCTGCTAAGTATACATATAAAAACTATACAGCTGGTGGACATTCTATTCTTGTGGATGGTTTTGGCAATATTGTAGTGGAGTTGGGTGAAGAAGAAGCATACAAAGTTGTAGACATTGATTTAAACGACATTGATAAAGTAAGGAAAAGAATGCCTTATTGGAAGGTACGTAGAAATGATTTATATGAATTAAAGGAGATCAAAAATGAAGACAATTCAAATCAATGAAATCGAAGGATTTCAAATTGGTAGTGCACAAGATACAGAAAATGCGACTGGCTGCACAGTCATCTTATGTAAAGAAGGAGCTACAGCTGGTGTAGATGTACGTGGTGGTGGTCCTGCTACTCGTGAAACAGATTTATTAAACCCTAAAAACATGGTTCAAAAAATTCATGCGGTGACTTTATCAGGTGGTAGTGCTTTTGGTTTAGAATCAAGCAGTGGTGTTATGCAGTATTTGAGTGAACACGAAATTGGTTTTGACATGAAAAACATCTATATTCCCATCGTTTGTGAAGCTTGTCTATTTGATTGTGGTGTAGGTAATTCTAAGGCGTATCCAAATAAACAAATGGGGTATGATGCTTGTATTGAAGCTGAAAAAAATGATCCAAAACAAGGAAATGTCGGTGCTGGAACAGGTGCAAGTGTTGGTAAATTCTTTGGTCCTCAATATGCCATGAAGGCAGGTTTAGGATTCTCCGCTCTACAAATAGGTCCGTTAAAAGTAGGAGCCATTGTAGCCGTAAATGCTTGTGGTGATATTTTCTATCCAAATTCAGACAAGCCAATCGCAGGTATTTATGATCGAAATACAAACACAAGATTGTTTAGCGAAGATGAAATCTTAAAGGCTGCTGAAAAGATGATCAATTCTTGTGGGATGAATACAACAATTGGTTGTATCATCACAAATGCGGATTTAAATAAAGCCCAAATGAATAAAATCGCAAGTATGGCACATAATGGATATGCAAGATGTATTCGTCCTGTTCACACTTCAAGTGATGGAGATACTATTTTTGCGATGACATCCAATAAAGTTCCTGCAGAACAAGATCTAGTTGGAATTATGGCTGTCAAAGCTATGGAACAGGCTATTGTCAATGCGGGTACGCAAGCAGATAGTGCTTATGGTCTAGCTAGCTACAAAGAAATCACTAAAGACTAATCATTAAAGTATCGCTACGGTGATACTTTTTTATTTATCGTGTCAGAAAATGAAAAAAGTGCATTATCTGACACGTTAACTGCACTTTTTTTAAGGTTTAATCTAAGATTTTTCCATCTATTGAAATTGTGACGACTTGCCAAGGAATAAATTTTTTACTTTCCTGCAAAGCTTTCTTAACCGCATTTTCAAGTCCACCACAACAAGGTACTTCCATACGAACAATGGTTACACTTTCAATGGAATTCATACGAATGATGTCGCAAAGCTTTTCTGAATAATCTACACCATCTAGTTTTGGGCATCCAATTAGAGTCACTTTATTTTTCATAAATTCCTGATGGAAATTGGCATAGGCATAGGCTGTACAATCCGCAGCTACTAATAACTTAGCATGTTGAAAGAATGGTGCGTTGATAGGTGCTAGCTTAATTTGAACAGGCCAAGATGTTAGTTGACTTGATACATCAATCGATGGACTAGATACAACTGGATTCAGTGTATGCATCATAGATCCAGGACATCCTGAATGCATGGTGCCCGATTCTTGCATGCGTTTTTCCATATTCTTTTTTACAGCCTCTTCATCATAAGCTAGAGTATCTTTTTCAATGAATGAAATAGCACCCGTAGGACATGTTGGTAAGCAATCACCTAGTCCGTCACAATAATCATCACGCATTAATTTGGCTTTTCCATTCACCAAGCCAATGGCCCCTTCATGACAGGCATCTACACAAATACCGCATCCTGTACATTTATCTTCATCAATTTGAATTATTTTTCTTAACATAGAATCATCCTCATTTCTTATGTGCTTATTTTAGTGTATAATACATTAAATTTATGTTGTTTAAACAACGAAAGGAAGATATTTATGGATTTACCATTCAAAAAATACAAGAAAAATGAAATTATTTATCATATGGAAGATATTCCCCAAGCCATTGGCATTGTCAAAGAAGGAAGTGTTGTGATAGAAACTGTAGACTTTTTAGGCAATGTTTCCCTATTATCACATGTAGGTCCCAATCAAATGTTTGCGGAAAGCTATGCCCTAACCAAAACACCTATGTATGTATATGTAAGAGCGGTAGAGGATTGTACAATTCAATTTTTAGATGTTCAAAACTTAGAAAAAGCCCCAGAACTAAAGGATCAAATGATTCAAATACTTTCAAATAAAAACAAGATGTTGTCACAACACATATTCCATATTTCCAACAAAACCATTCGTAATAAAGTATTGTCTTACTTATCGTTTATGAAACTAGAAACGCAAAGTTCTACCTTTAAGATTCCGTTTGATCGTCAACAGATGGCTGATTATTTAAATGTAGAAAGAAGTGCCTTATCAAAAGAGCTTTCTAAAATGAAAAGTGAAGGTTTAATTGATTATCACAAGAACACCTTCACTGTTTATTCTATTTAATTTTTTCAGGCACAAAGCCATCTTTTGTGAGTATCTGCATTTCTTTAAATCCACAAGATTGAATCAAGTCTAAACTAGATTCAAAAGCACAATCCAAATAGTTCTTATCATGACAATCACTGTTTAGACAAATACGTGCATTCTTTGCGTATAAATATTCCAATATATTCTTAGATGGATATGGTGTTTTACGGTAGCCTCTTGCAATAGCTCCGGTATTCACTTCAAAAATCTTATCATTAATAAGTAATCGGTCAATGCAGTCACAAACAATATTCATATAGTCTTTATCATTAAATTTAAAGTAAGATTCGCCCTCATTATATTTGGTAATCAAATCCAAATGTCCAATGATATCCACTTCTTGCCAGTCATACATATTCGATAAGTCTGAATAGTAGTCTTTACACATCTTTTTATAGTCACCAGAATATGATTCAAATAAAGAATCAAATACAGGTTTTGAATAATCCACGGCAGTCTCACCTAAAAAATGTTTACTTCCAATCACATATTCAAATGGAGCTTTTTCAGTGATTCTTCCTAACATATCTTCTTCAATCCCTAAATGAATTTGAATAGATGAAGCGTATTTCAATTTAATTCTCTCAACCTCTGAAATATATCCTTTTGTATCTCGCATTGAACCATCGTCTATATTTAAATATCCATGTCCTGAAAATCCTAGAATGTCAAAGCCCTTTGAGATGGCTTCTAAAGTCATTTCTTCAATCGTATCTTTTCCATCACAAAAGATAGAATGTGTATGTAGATTCTGTTTCATGATAATTTCTCCAACCAAGCTTTACAGCCTTCAAAAATATCATTATATGCCGTTTCAAAATCATTAGTATACCAAGGATCTGAAACATCTCTTGATAATAATTTATAGATCTTATGATCTGGATCATTATTAAACATACGATTTAAATTACGCATATTATTTTCATCCATACAAATCAAATAATCATACGACAAATAATCACTCATTGTAGCTTGTCTTGCGTAATGTCTAGAAAATGGAATCCCCTTCTCTTTTAGTTTACGCTTAGCCGGAGGATAAATATCATTACCAATCTCTTCACGACTTGTAGCTGCACTAGAGACATATAGTTCTACCCCATTTTTCTTTGCCAAATCTTTCATAATATACTCAGCACTAACACTTCTGCAGATGTTCCCACAGCATATAAAAAGCACTTTCTTCATAATCAAAAAACCTCACTTTTATATAATTTATCATATTAAAACTGAACATTCCATCAAGTAAAACATCATTTACATAAACTTTCCTTTATCGGTATAATACAGATACAGAAAGGCTACTAGATACAGTGGTCACTCTGAATTTAAAATGTCAAAAGACACTAGCAATCCATTGTGGTGATATGAACTAGTGTCTTTTACATTTTTCTATAATAATTAATGTGATTTTTAGTATTTCTAATATAGCCATTAGTCAAGAGCAACATCAATGTATAGATAAATATACATAAAACACGGCCTCCTGAAAAAAATCGAAGGATCTGCCGAGAACTCAAGCAGATTTCTTTATTTAATTCAGAGGATTCACCGTTACTACATCCAATAGCCAATTCCTATTATAAAACTTCAATGTGAAAACATTGCGAATTATGTTCAATAGTTCCTATTTGATCTAAAACGTATAATTCGTATAAATTTTGATAGGATTTTTTCATATACTCAACTGAAAAATTATCCATCTACACAAAATAAAAACAATCGTATTTTTTTACGATTGCCTTTACAAATTTTTTAAATAATCCTCCACATTTAAATAAAATATCGGCTCAGAAGCATTTTTTAACTCTGCGTTTTTGCCTCGGTAGATTACATATTTTCCAGTTATTGTTCCATAACGAAATTCTGTTTCTTCACTCTTTTTTTTATCTAATAAATGTCTACATTGTTGTAAAACCATTTCTTTACTATGTTTAATTTCATATATTTGGCAATTTCCTTCTTCATGATTAAAAACTACCATATCATATTCTCCAACCGCAAATTGTAGGCGGAAAACCTCACAATTTTTTTTTGATAACTTTGTTTCTAGAAGAACAATGTCTTCCATCATTCTGCCTTTAACTTCATCTAATATTCGTTCAGTTACTCTTTTGCGTTCATTAAATGACAAATTTCGAAACCGATTATCTTGTATCAAAGACTTAATCAAAGCTTCTGCCTGAGAATATCTCATACCAGGTTGTGAAAAAACAGTTCGCGTTTCTTTTTTATTAAAATCTGTCATCCACCTGTTTTCAATTTCCACAGTAAGATCCAATAAATCTAAATATTCTTTGATTTCTTTACGATGAGCATCTGTAATTTTTACAGACTGTTCTTGTTGATCACGAATTTCTAGTAATTCTTTCAAAGTCTGATTCACTTGTACAATATCAATTTGATCTAAAATGTCCGTTGGATGCATTTTATCTTTTCTCAAATTTTTTGCCGAAACACGCAAATCGTGAGAACTAAAATCTCTAGTAAGAACTTCTAAAGTAAAACGATGGTTAATATCTTCTACAATTCGATTGATGACACTTGTTAATTCATTTTTTTCATACAACTCTTTTAAAGAACGGAAATGCGTTTCATATTGATAGTTTTTTAAAGAATGCTGGATATTTCTTGCTATTGCACTATCTACATATTCATCCGTACTTTTTTTCGTAGAAAAAATTGTCGAGTGATCATTATAATGATTTCCACCTAAGCTCATAGTTCCGCCATAGCGAATATAATCATCAATCCCATGAATTCCAAGTACATTTTCAAATTCGCGATAGGAAATAAATGTAGTATGACTCATGATACAACGATCATATAATTCTTCACTTTCACTAAATAAAAATCCCAAAGAATCTGTACCCGATAATACGATTTTCATTCCACTAGCCGCAAATACATCGGAAAACAAGGCTGCACCCTCAATAAAATCATTAAGTAAAGTTACTTCATCAATGAAAATATAACGATATCCCTGTTTCTCCAAAGTTTTTAAATCTTGATTTATATCTGCCATTGTTTTATTATCCTGCACCTGAATAAATACTGTTTTATCGCGCATTTCTTTATCCATATTCAAAATCAATTGACGAATCAAAGTTGTTTTTCCCGTTCTTCTAAGTCCATATAAAATAAAAACTCGATCATGAATATCATTATAAACATAATTTTCTAATTCTTTATAACATTCGCGCTTTTTCCAATTCTTCACAACATCTACAAATTGATCCAATTCACTACCCGTTCGAACTGCACAATTAAATTCATGAATACTCTCTGTCATATCCACATTTTTCAACAAAGCTTGTAATTCTTTTCTCCTTGCGATTTTTGTTGCCAAAACCTCTAATTCATCATCCTTAACTCTTTTCGAGCGCTGCTTACCACCCTCTCTCCATTGATAATAAGCATACTTTTTACCATTGATTTTCTTATAAGTAATGCCACCAGTTGGCAGTGCTTCAATTTCTTTTATTATTCTTATATATTCTTCTTTTGACATAAGTTTAACTCCTTATATCTTTATTTTAACTTTTTAACTTCTTTTGTAAAGTTAAATCATTATCAATCCTCTTCAAAATAAAAACGGCATTCACCTTCACGATAAACTATGGAATTTTGCCAACAATATATTCAGTATATACATTTCATTTTCCTTTTAATACCACTCTCAAATCATTAAAAGTGTCTTGAATAGGCATTATCCTTCCATTCGTAACATCTACTTCAGCTTCCATAAGCATTTCTAATAATTCCATATCCCATTCACTGTAATGATGACAGCATCATTCTCTTCTCGCCATTGTTTTGAAATTTCATTGTAGTGATTTTTTAAATCAGCAGATGATCTGATAAATTCTCGTAAATGATACACTACATTACCCCCATAATACATTCAATCAATACATTATCTTCTAAACGCCTGATTTACACATTTGCATAAACTTTCCTTTATCGATATAATACAGATACAGAAAGGCTACTGGATACAGCAGTCCTCTGAATTACTAATGTATTGACACTAGTTTAATCCATTGGGGTGGTGAGCTAGTGTCTTTTACATTTTTCTATAATAATTAATGTAATTCTTAGTATTTCTACTAGTTCCATTAAACAAAAGTAACATCAATGTATAGATAAAAATACGTAAAACACGTCCTCCTGAAAAAAATCGAAGGATCTGCCGAGAACTCAAGCAGATTTCTTTTTTTAATTCAGAAGGTTCACCATTCATATCTGGTAAACGCCAATCAATAATATACGCATGGAAGGCATCACCTAATTCTAATGATTGACGAGCGCGAAGTACAGCTTCCTTACCAGAAACTTCTCTTCTCTTTCTTCAACACAAAAAGAGTTTCTTGTTCATGCCACAGAAACTCTCTTGTACTCTAATGCATATCCATAATCACAAAAGCCCTATTATCAATAGCTTTAAAATACTATATTGGTTAGTATGTTTACATCTCAAGCTTTCACTTAATTTGCCAATAGATAATGTCAAATTCATTATACATACCACCCTAAATTGCGTCTATAATAAACAAGGCTTTTCTAACTTCTAGAACCATTTCTCCCATTTTATTAACACTATCGTTATCTAATGTTCAAAAATTATCTAACTCAATCTTTTTTGCACAACTTTGCGATAACGCGAATTAATTTATCCTTATCTAAAGGCTTTGATAAATGTGCATTCATGCCTGCTTTTTTAGCCTTTATTTTGTCCTCCATAAACGCATTAGCCGTCATCGCCACAATTGGAATATCATGATCAAATGAACGAATACATTGTGTAGCTTGTAAACCATCCATTTCTGGCATCATAATATCCATTAAGATAATGTCAAAAAATCCTGGTGACTTCTTATAGATATCCACCGCTTCTATACCATTTGTAGCACAAGTCACAATAGCCCCTTCATTTTCAATGATGAACTCGGCAATTTCCATATTCAATTCATTATCTTCTACAAGTAAGACACTAAGTCCTTCAATAGATACAGAAGTGGATTCTTTCACTGTTCCATTTTTATGTTCTTCATCGATTTTAAATGGAATGCGTATCACAAATTGACTGCCCACACCTTCTTGACTTGTAAACTCCAGCGTTCCACCCATCTTTTCGACAAGGCTTTTTGCAATTGGCATACCCAAACCTGTCCCCACATATTTAGAACGACTTCCTATATGTTCTTGGGCAAAAGGTTCAAAGATTTTGTTCTGGAATTCTTTAGACATACCAATACCTGTATCACGACAAGTAAATTCAATAAGGGTATGGTCTGAATGATTTGAATTCAACTCTTTATAACTTACATAGATAAATCCATTATCACGATTGTATTTAATGGCATTGGAAAGAACATTCATTAATACACGCTTTACATGGGTTGGACTTCCAATCAAATATGGATGGGTAATTCTTTTTTCTTCTTCGACAATTTGAATATTACGCTCTTTTGCGAGTTCTTCTAACATTACAATCGTTTCATCACTCAACTTATTTATATTAAATCCAACCTCTTCAAGTACAATCTCACCCGACTCAAGCTTACTCATATCCAATACTTCATTGACTAATTCGAGTAATGTATTTGAAGCACCTTTGATTTTTTCACGACAATCCGCCTGCTTTTCAATATTATCACTATAATGATCCCCTACTTCAACCATACCAATGATTCCATTGATGGGAGTACGAATATCGTGAGACATTCTTTGAAGAAATTCGGTTTTGGCAACATTAGCCGCCTCTGCCTTTTTAGCGGCCTTTAATAATTCTTCTTGGTGCGCCTTCTCTGTTTCTTGTTCTTTAGCCTTTCTTATACGATTATTACGATAACCAATATATCTTAGTACAAGTACAAACAATATATACACAAGTAAAATCACAACTAATTTTGTAACAACACCATCAATTACCACATGATCTGAAATATAGGCAAAGATATAATAATTACTTTGTTTCAACATAATGCCATAATAGCCTACACCTTTATTCGTAAAATGATAAATATGTTGACTATCCTTGTTTCCTTTTAATAATTGAACAATTTCATTCTTCTTTGTCGAAGCATGAAGCAATGATCTATCATTACTCGCAATGATGCTTCCCTCATCACAAACAAGAATGGTTCCATCTGATTTTGTACTATATCCCTTTAATAAATTTTGAAGTGTTAAATTATAATTCTGCGCAAAATAAACGGAAGTATAAAAATAAGTAACCACAAGACCAGGCGCATCACTTCTAGCGCATGTCGCAATATCTAAATGAGACCCATCATTCAATTCAACACGTTGTGCATACGTTCTTTCAGTTTGTTCCATATAATCCATAACTATATCTTTACTGATATATTTATGAACTTGCTTCATTATCGCATCATCCGTACTATAGGAACTTTCTATATTCCCATTTTCATCCAATACAAGACTTCCATCCATCCATAACGTACTCAGATTATCCTTTAGAAAAGCTTGATCTATAGGTTTTCCTGCATCCACTTCCCTTTGAATATTCGTTTGAAGCTGACGACAACTCTCAATCGTTCTTAATAAACTTTTCGATTCACTCGCCTCATTATAATGGGTATAAGTGGAGCATTGTACCTTTACATAATTTACGATTTTTACCAACTTGGTTTCTGCTTCATCTTTTTTGTTTGGAAAAAATAAAATGCAGAAGAGAAAATCATACAAACTCCTAGTAGTGCTGTCAGTATATGGTAGTAACAATTTTTAATACGCAAAATCATCCACCTCCAAATACTTTTCTGGATCCGATAAATATTTACCTATGATCTTTTTAGAAGTACCGTCCTTTCGCATTTCTTTTAAAGTCTTGTCTAACTTCTCACAAAGATCACGCTTGTCATTTTTAGCGAAAGCTACACCAATACCTACTCTCATTAACGGCTCTTCTAAAATACGAAAATTGGCATTATAGTCCTTCATATATTGAATAATAGATTCTTCATGTGCACCAATCGCATCCACATATCCTTTTTGTAGGAATGTAAAGATCAATTCTCTATGATTTAAACTAATCAAATTACCTACATTATAATTGTCATTTAATAAAATACCTTCAGGCTTTGTGGTCGATTGCACAGCTACATTTTTACCTTTTAAATCATCCAAAGTATAAATATCACTATCCTTATTGACCGCAATCACCTGACTACTTGCGATATATGGACCTGCCCACTTGTAGTCATCTAATCTTCCTTCCATGGAAAAACATGCCATAATACAATCAATTTTTCCACTTTCTAAAAGCTCCTTATTCTTTTCCCAATCAATATAAACCACTTCAACTCTGTATCCCAATCGTTTAAAAGCTTCGGTTGCCAAATCCACATCAATACCTGTAGGATTTCCATCCTCATTCAAATAGTTGTAAGGAGGATAATCATCGCTTCCCAAAGTAATAACAGGTAAATCAGATTCATCCGATTCTAAATCACTTGTCTTACATCCACTTAGTAGACAAACAAGTAAAGATAGACTCAATAAACTCTTAATTATTCTTTTTCCTTTCAAATCATCTCCTCCTATCTATTTGACCAATCACACCAATATATTGATCCGTGTCCAAACCAGACCATAACGTATGAAATTTTATATTTAACTCTTTAAATTGTAAAGTAAACTCTTTATTTTCCACAGACGTTTCATTTAGATATTTCTTAATTTTTTCAACCACTTCTTCATTCACATCAAAGGAGTTAAACTCCAAAGTCATCTGTTTATACTTTTTATTTTTTTCTCGATTGATAATGGTTAACTCACCAATTAATGGATTATAATCAAATAAGACTTTAGATTGACTCAATTCAAAGAAATCCATCTTTTCCTGCAAGAAATCAATAATACGTTGTGAATGATCATTATATGGCAATGTTTCTGATTTTAATATTTCACCAGACAATTTTTTTGCCTCATGATAATCCTTATAATCGTCCTTTTGCGCTTTAAAAGCCAAATAAATATCTGCACCCATCTCTTTTAAACACTCTAGTAACAATGGATTGAAACATCCGCACTTCCCATCCAAAATCATTTGAATGGCCGTTTTATAATCATAGGCCTTTTTATATACACGCGTACTTGTCAATGCATCAAATACGTCGGCAACCGATACAACTTGGGCTGAAATAGGAATATCATTACCCACTAAACTGTCGGGATATCCTTTTCCATCAAAACGTTCATGGTGCCACCTACAAATTTCATAAGCCGTCTTTACTAAAGGCTTATCAGCGGGATAATCCATATCCTGAATCATTTTTGCTCCTATCAAAGTATGTGTCTTCATAATTTCATACTCTTCATCCGTAAGCTTTGTGGGCTTATTTAAAATCTCTTTCGAAATTCCAACCTTACCAATATCATGAAGACTCGATGCCGTCGCAATCAAAGTAATATCTGACTCTGTTAAAGGATATGCATCTGTTTTTTGAATCAGTCTTCTTAATAGCATTTGCGTGGCAATACGAATATGAAGAATATGTTCACGACTCTCCTTATTGTATGTACCTACAACACTACTTAAAATACCAATCATTACTTTATTGTTTTCTTCTTTTTCATAGACCTGATTGACTACTACATTGGTCAATCGTTTTTGATTGGCATATAAAACAAGTGTATTCATAACTCTTCGCTTAATAATAAACGCATCAAAAGGACGTTGAATATATTCAGCAGCCCCTAAGTTATACGCCTTTTCAATAATTGAGTTTTCTTCTTCCGCTGAAATCACAATCACCGGAAACTCATCAATCCAATGATACTGATTCATATATTCCAATACTTCAAATCCATTCATTCTTGGCATATTGATATCCAACAACATTAAATCGATAGTCCAATCCTTTTGTAGAATTGAAATAGCTTCTAAACCATCATTGGCCAATATATATTGATAGTTCTCACCCAATATTTCCATCAATAATTCCTGATTGAATTTGGAGTCATCCACAACCAGAATCTTCTGTCTTTCTTCTAAACTATTCATAACCCGATTCCCACTTATCTATTTAAAAACTTCATCCATTGTTTCTAACACACAATTCATACCCAATTTGAATATATCGCTAACTCATCTAACATGAACATTCACCTCACTAGCTTTCTGTAATATCCGTTGGGGTACCCCCCCCCCGCCAGATTTTATGTTTTGCACAACTCTTTTCAACACCTGCATATCGACTGGTTTTGAAATATGTGCATCCATACCTGCTGACAAGGAATGTTGAATATCTTCAGAAAAGGCATTGGCCGTCATCGCAATAATCGGAATATCTTGATCAAAGGAACGAATCTTTAAAGTGGCCTCATATCCATTCATGATTGGCATTTGAATATCCATTAAAATCATATCGTACTCATCTGGTTTAGATTGTTTAAATGTTTCTACAACCTCTTTACCATTTTCACAAATGACACACTCAGCCCCTTCATACTTCAATAATTCCTCAAGAATTTCAGCATTCAATTCATTATCTTCTGCACACAAGAATTTCATGCCAGAAATACTCTCACTCCTATTTTCATTATTTGGACTCACTACTTCATGTTTTTTGACAATCTTTAAATCCAGTAAGATTTCAAAACAACTACCCTTACCTTTTTCACTCTCTACTTGAATCGTTCCACCCATCGCATCCAGTAAATTCTTCGTAATAGCCATACCTAGCCCGGTACCCTGAATTCTATTTGTCACGCTATTTTCTTCTCTTGTGAACGCATCAAAAATCTTATCTTTAAAACTATCTTCTATACCCATACCATTATCGACTACTAAAAAACGATATTTGGCATATACCGAAGATTTTGAAGACAGTTCTTCTAGCCAAAGCTGAATGTGTCCACCATCTTGTGTATATTTAACGGCATTTGATAATAGATTACTAAATATCTGCATCAAATGAACACTATCTGCATGTACCCATTCATGTGATATATTTTCAACGTGAATTTCGAACGATTGATATTTTTCATCCATTTGAGGACGGAATATCGTATTAATTTGTTCCACAAATTCTAAGATTGAAAAATCTGTATAATTCAAGGTTGTCTTACCCGACTCAATCTTATTCATATCTAGAACATCATTGATGATGCCCAGTAAATGTTTTGAAGATACTTCAATCTTTTTCGCATATTCCTTCACTTTTTCTTCATTACCACAATCCTTTTGAAGAAGCGTTGTCATACCTACGATTGCGTTCATTGGCGTACGAATATCATGAGACATATTCGATAAGAAATCTGTCTTTGCCTGATTTGCATTTTCAGCTACTTCTAAAGCTTGTGAAGTTGCGGTTTGTGCAATCTTTAAATTCTTATTGATGTTCGCTAATTCCTTTAAGTTTTTCTCTTGAATCTCTTTATTTCTTTCTTCATATTTCATTTTTTGATTTGCGAGCTTCATTTTTGAAATGCTTATGGACAATCCCATAAACAATATGAAAATCACAATACATAAAACAATCGCAATCAACAATACCATGCGTTGATAGCTTACCAAACTATTGTCTACAACGCCTTTTGAAACAATGCATACAAGCATTGAATCATTATTTTGAATAGGTCGATATCCTAAATAAAATGGTTTATCATTCCCTAAAAGTTCAACACCCTGTTCATTATTTTGAATCGCTTTTTCAAGTTTTTCTGCCTGTTCATCACTGATCGCATCTTCTATTTTTAAATGTTTGATCAACGAATAATTTTGTATCAATTCCTTTTTAAACTGGTTTGTATAAATCACAGTTCCATCTTTATTTACCATGAAAATAAAGGCTTTTCCATCATATCCATTTAAGTTAAGTACTGAATTCAGTTTTTTACTATCCATAACAGAACCGATGGCTGTATAAGACTCACCATCAATATAATACGTTTCACATGGTACAGCCATTAAGAATCCGCTTCCGGATTCTTGTTTATAACTTAGTGGAACCAATTTGGCGATATTCTTATTGTTTTTAAGATCCATTAATAACTGATTGGAAATATCCAATCTACAACGAGTGCCATCCGCCGTTATAGCCGTACCGTTCTCTTTTATAAATAAGATTTGACTATCCAATTCTTTTTGCCAGCTATTTAGAAACTTTTGATTTTCTGCAAGAGATATATTTGAATCATGAATCAAATAATTCCCAATTAAATGAAGCTGACTATAATAAGAATCCAGCTGAAGGTCATATGTCTGTTGAAGTTGTTCATCCACCGCATCTAAACTTAATTTTCCATTGGTTTCAACATATGAATTCATTTTCGCAAAAAGAATTTCTGATACAACAACCGTTATAATCAACAGTGCAAAAAGAAGTGGTACAAATCTATTTTTACTTTTTATTCTTTCCGACTCTTTCTGCATAATTTTAACTTCCAATCTTTATATAATCCTCTGGCTTTGATGGCTGATCTTGTTTTGACATAACACTGACCCATGCACTTGCCAAAGAGGCATTTGATGAATCTGTACTGTCTGATAAAAGAATAGAATACTTCTTATCAAAATCAATCGATTTACCATTTACCAATATATCTTTTAATTTATAATTTTGATCAAATACAAGCTTCATTCCTGAAGCAATTGGCAAAGAATATTTGTCTTTGACATTAAATTCCTTTAAGTGTTTTTCAACTAATCCATAGATATCTTTACCACTTAATTTTTTTACATTTAAATAAGTATTGGAATCGTGACAAAGCATTAAATCCAATTGACTTGCCGTACAATCCCCCTTATAAATAGAAGAAGTGAAATAATAATATGGTACAAATGCCAACTTAGCATCATACGCCTTTCTTACCGTAGTCAAAATCGAAGATGGCGCATCACGACCATTCTTATCATTTAAATAGATAGAATAATCTTTGTCAAAATGAACAACCGCCTTTTCTTTATCACTCTTTGAATTCATAATTTCGCAAAAAATATCATGCGCACTATTTTCATCAATTTGTCCAGTTAATAATCCATGGACAACTTCTTTGGCAGCCACAAACGATTTTTGAGCGGAATAACGAATATAAATATTATTATTTTTCAATGATTCCTCAAGTCCTTTGACATCATTCATCATGGATGGAACGCCTTGATTAAATGAAATCACACCCGATCCATTCGCAATCAACTGTTGTCCTTTTTTAGAAACCATACAATCCAATACTTTTAATGCCAAATCTAATTTTGTCTTATTGTTCTCTAAATCTGAATTCAATGCCACATTTAAAGAAGGATGCATATAGATATATCCTTCGTTTGAAGTCTGAGAAAAATAAGGTAAACGAACAAGTTCAGAATCTTTCATTTCTTGAGAAAGATTTTTATATATGTCTGGTGTTCCATGAAATATGGCTGATTTTTTCTCTACAAACATATTTGTACCATCATCAATCGATAGACTTACATCTTCGGCTGTAAAATAAGAATCCTTTAAAAATTGATTGGTCTTTGAAAATACTCGATGTCCCATTTCTTCGTCAAAGGAGATCTTATCATCCGCACTTTCTGCCTTACTTCTCCATTCTAATCCTTCAAGACTAGTGAATTCATCAATCGCACCACCCTGAATGGCTTCAAGACAAGACCAGTCTTCACCCATATCCATGGAATTGGGTTTAATACCTAAATCATTAAACTTTTGGCAAGCCTCTACATACTCTTCATAATTGGTAGGTAATGCGATGCCATATTGGTCAAATAGTGTTTTATTTGCGATTATCGTTTGGGGAATTCCACATATAGGAAGCCAATTAATAGATTGATCCTTATTAAAGTAATACTGCAAGGCATACGAATAATATTTTGAAACAATATCATAGGAACTTAAATCCAATAAATAAGGCTGTAATTCTTTTGAATCTGTACCCGAAAAGCGACGCACACTAATAATATCAGGTAGTTCGCCGTGTTCTTGGTAATATTCATATAAATCCGTATTATTATTACCCGAAATAAATTCAATATCCATATCTGGTAGTTGAGAACGAATATAGGGTGCTAAATTTTTTACCAGTTTACTCTCCCACAAAAACACTGTCAGATGATCATCATCAGACTTTGTACTTGTCTTTGCACAACCAGATAGCATCGTTGAAAAAGCCACTATTCCTACTATGGCTTTCACAAAATAATTTTTAACCTTCTTCATAATTTTCCCCATTCACAACAACATATGCAGTTAGTACTAGTATACAACTAGGAAATGCCTGTTTTCAACAATAAATGTGAACTTCTCACAAGTGAATTTTCTAACCATTGGTACTATGTCAAGAAAAAGGACTCATAAAATAGATAAATTTTAAATTTTAATG
>ENA-OPSQ01000270-OPSQ01000270.1-human-gut-metagenome-genome-assembly--contig:-NODE-270-length-48854-cov-4.174819_pt1 | contig 48854 bp, 48 predicted proteins | sample MGYA00241456_ERZ501904 | MGnify/ENA primary metagenome ERZ501904 (study PRJEB25962, sample SAMEA2042452) | human gut metagenome | biome: human gut; feature: human-associated habitat; material: faeces...
TTAAAAACCACAATCTAGCCCAGTCTATATCGGATGTATCCTGGTCAAAGTTTACCACTCAGCTAGAATATAAAGCCAAGTGGTATGGAAAAGTGATCAAGAAAGTGGATACGTTCTATGCGAGCAGTCAGATCTGTCATTGTTGCAGATATAAGAATGAAGAAACAAAAGATTTAAAAGTAAGAGAATGGACATGTCCAAAATGCCATTCAATTCATGATAGAGATATAAATGCATCCATCAATATATTGATGCAAGGCATATTAGCAAATTAGCTAAAACTAATAAACAACCGCAGGAACTGCGGGGATAGCTTGGTAAGAAAGGTTTCGATAGAAGCCTGTTCCCAAGAATCTTGTCACTTCAGTGATGAGAGGTTCAAGTATGCTGACAATTGCAGGAATTGATTATATTATCTATAACACCTGTGAAATTGTATGATAGTGGCATTTCTGGAACATCCATGTCACTTGAACAGATTACACCATCTTATTTATCCTTGTCGTTCTTCTTATTGATTTTAAATATTCCTTTATTTTTGATTGGACTCAAAAAATAAGGAAAGCAGTTTATACTCTACGCCACATATACCGTATTAATCTATTTTTTATTCGAATGGTTGATTATGGATGTTTTACCCATTGATGTAAGTATTGCTTCACCACTAGCGGGTACTTCTTTACTTCTTTGTGCACTATTTGGTGATTTCAGGCATTGGAAGTGGTTTAGCCATTCGTTTTGGTGGTGCTATGGATGTTATTGAAGTCATGGCTGTGATATTTTCAAAACGCATTGGAATTACAGTAGGAACCTTTGTGATGATCTATAATGTGATTTTATACATGTTTTGTGGAATCGTACTAAATAGCTGGGTATTACCACTTTATTCGGTAGTTGCTTATTCAGCTGCCTTAAAAACAATTGACTTTGTTGTTGAAGGTATTGATCGTGCAAAATGAGCCATGATTGTTACAGAATATCCTAAAGAAATATGTGAAACATTAAGTGAAACGTTTGGAAGTGGCTTTACTAGAGTTGATGCCACGTGTAAATATTCAAAACGACGAAATCTATTGTGTGTTTTGTAGTCAATCGTATGAAAGAAAGAGTGCATGAAATCGATTCTGGGGCTTATATTATTATGAGTGAAGTTGCAGATATTTTTTCAAATAATATGGATAAAGAATAAAGAAAAGTGGGGGAATTAAATTTCCTCCACTTGTTTCGTCCATAGACTTCTTGATGCATCACTTGGCATTCTCCAATCTCCTCTAGGAGAGAAGCAAATTGATCCAACCTTAACTCCATCTGGCATACAGTTTCTTTTAAATTGTTGCGTAAAGAAACGATTATAGAATGTTGAGATGGCCTTTTTTATTGTTTCTTTTTCTACATCTTTGAATGCAACACAAGCTAAATCATAGATTTTCTTTGGTTCATCATGATATCTTAACATTTGATATAAGAAGAAATCATGAAGATCATAAGATCCTAATACCTCTTCTGTTTTTTGTGCAATTTTGCCATTTTTATCAGGTGGTAAAAGCTCCGGTGATACAGGTGTGTCACAAATATCAATCAATACATCATGTAATACTTCATCTTTTAGTGCAACACTTTCAACGATATAGCGAACTAATGTTTTAGGAACACTCGCATTTACGGCATACATGCTCATGTGATCCCCGTTGTATGTGCACCAACCTAATGCGAGTTCACTCAAATCTCCGGTACCCACAACAATAGCATTGTAGGCATTGCTTAAGTCCATAAGAATTTGTGTTCTTTCACGAGCCTGTGAGTTTTCATACGTAATATTATGAATCTCAGGATTATGGTGAATATCTTTAAAATGTTGATTTACACCATCCACAATTGAAATCTCTTCACTAGATACATGTAATAGATCCATTAAGATTTGCGCGTTGGATTTTGTACGTTTTGTCGTTCCAAAACCAGGCATTGTGATCGCATGAATTCCTTTTGAATCGTAGTCATTGATTTTAAAGGCTTCATGACATACAAGTAAAGCAAGAGTCGAATCCAATCCACCACTAATTCCAATCACAACATCTTTACAATGAATTTTAGCTAGACGCGTTGCCAATCCTTGTGCTTGAATATGTAAGATTTCTAAGCAGCGTGCAATACGTTCTTCTTGATTGTTTGGTACAAATGGATAGGCATCAATAAATCGATTGAATTCAATTTCATCAATTGGTTTTGATGCGAATTCTACAGTTGTATAGTTTACATGGAAAATATCTTGCATACTTGTCTTATAGTGTAGACGATCATGGTTTAAATGGTCTAAATCAATTTGACCATAAATGATTTTATCTGTTTTTGTTTCACTTAAAATAGATCCATTTTCACAAATTAAATTATGTCCAGAAAACACCAGATCACTTGAACTTTCTGTAGGACCAGCACTGGCATATACATAGCCCGCATAACATTTAGCACTTTGATCTTTGACTAGATTTCTTCTATAGTTGGCCTTTGAAATGATTTCATTTGAAGCACTTAAATTACACAATACATTAGCTCCAGCCAAAGCATGGGTTGAACTTACTGGAATGGTTACCCAAAGATCTTCACAAATTTCAATACCTAAGCTAGCTGATGTAGTTGTATCTTTAAATACAATGTGATTCGATACAGGAACTTTTTTATCTTTAAATGTAAATGTAGTATCTTCTTTAAGTTCATTTGCGCTTGAAAACCATCTTGTCTCATAGAATTCATTATAGCTAGGAATATATGTTTTAACTTGAATACCTAAAATATCATGATTGAAGCAGATGGCAGCACAGTTATAAAGCTTATTATCAATTTCTAAAGGTAAGCCTAAAACAGTAACTAAGTTTTCTGGTAGTTCTTCTACAATTTCAAATAGAGCTTGTTTTGTATTGTTCAATAAGCTGTGTTCATAAAATAGATCCTGACATGTATAACCGGTAATACATAGTTCTGGAAATACTACAAGTTGTGTATCTTTATCTAATTCTTGAATGCATTTTAAAATTTCTTCTTTATTAGCCTGTGGATCTCCAATATAAACTTCAGGAGTGCAGGCAGCCGTTTTATAATATGAATAACGATGCATGTTCATACCTCATTTCCAAACAAGATTATACCAAAAAAAGACGTCCTTTTTAAGGACGTCTTTGATTAATGTTCACTTAATTCGTGAAGACGATCTCCATATGCAGATTCATCTGCATCTTTCTTATCGTTTTCAGTAGCGTATTTTTTAACTAATGCGCTTGATTTATTGATTGGCTGCAAAGTACCTGCACCGGCAACACATCCACCAGGACATGCCATACCTTCAAGTAGGTATCCATTTAATCTTCCGGCTTTAGCCATCATTAACATTGTCTTACAGTTCTTTAATCCTTCAGCAGCCTGAACCTTAACCTCGGTTCCAGGATGTTGTTTTAGAATTAAATCTTTAACGGCTTTTGCAACACCACCACTTACTGCAAATCCACGACCAGCATTTGTTCCTTCTGTCATTGGATCTGAAGTTGTGATTTGATCTAATTGAATACCTTTCGCATTAAACATACCCATAACTTCTTCAAAAGTTAATACGAAGTCAATATCACTACGAACGGATTTACGGCTAGCCTCTAATTTTTTAGCTGCACAAGGACCGATGAATACGACTTTTGCGTTTGGTTTTTCTTTTTTGATTAAACGACCTGTCAATACCATTGGAGTAAGTGCCATTGAAATGTATGGTGCAAAATCTGGGAAGTTTTTCTTCGCCATAACTGACCATGCTGGACAGCAGCTAGTAGCCATGAATGGTTGTTTTTCTGGAACTTTGTTTAAGAAATCTTCAGCTTCTTCGATTGTACATAAGTCAGCACCAATTGCAACTTCAACAACATCCGCAAAACCAACGGCTTTCAATGCATCTTTTACCTTATCTGGAGTTACAGTTGGACCAAATTGACCAACGAAAGCAGGAGCAATAGCTGCAATTACTTCATAACCTTCTTTCATTGCATAAATTGTTTGGAAAATTTGTCCTTTATCAACGATAGCACCAAATGGACAGTTAACTAGACACATTCCACAACTCACACATTTATCGTAATCGATTTCTGCTTTTCCATCTTCATCCGATTTGATTGCGTCCATTCCACAGCTTGCAGCACAAGGACGTTCTAATTTTGTGATTGCGTGATATGGACATGCATCCATACAACGTCCACATTTAATACATTTTTCTTGGTCAATGCAGCTTTTTCCATTCACAATATGGATAGCGTCTTTTGGACACACTTCTGTACATTGGTGAGATAAACATCCCTGACAAGCATTTGTTACGAAAACTTTCTTTTCTGGACAAGCGTTACATGCGAATTTAATGATATTGATAAGAGGGTCATCATAATATTTTTTCGCAATTGTACTTTCTTCAATACCATCTGAAACATTTGTGTATTCAGTGATGTCACGAACAGGCAATCCCATTCCTAAACGTAATCTTTCACCTACAATTGCACGTTCCAAGAAAATGCTTTCACGGTATTTAGCTTTTGTACCGGGTAAAATTTCGTATGGGATTTCTTCCATACGTTTAGAATAATCTGTATTGTCATCGTATGCCATTGAAGCGATGGCAGTAAAGACCTGACGACGAAGGTCAGTTACCGAGTTATAAATTCCTCTCATATTTCCTCCTAATTCTTTTCCTCAACATAGACTCAATAACATTATATAGTAAAAAGAGTGTTTGTGAAAGTTTTAATTAGTATAAAATGTTATTATTTTTTTGTAATAGTGATATAATACCGAGCGGGGTGAATTGTTTGAAGAAAATTGTATGGGACTGGAATGGAACTTTGTTGGATGATGTTGATTTATGTTTCTCTTGTATCAATCGACTTTTAGTCAATCATGATTTAAAACCATTAGATACATTAGATCAATATCGCGAAGTATTTACTTTTCCAATTGAAGATTATTATAGGACAGTAGGTTTTGATTTTGATCAAATTCCTTTTTCCATATTAGCTCACGAATATATGGAAGATTATCAAGAAAAAAGCTATGCCTGTAATTTGCATGCAGACGTGTTAAGTGTTGTCGCAAAGGCAAAAAAATTAGGCTTTTCGCAAACTGTATTATCTGCCAGCAAAATGGATTATCTTCTAAAGCAAATGGAAACCTTACATGTAAATGGGTTGTTTGATTCCATTTATGGAATTAATGATATTTACGCAAAAAGTAAGGTCGAGCTTGCACATGCGTTTAAACAAACTTGTAGCCTGGATGATGAAATTCATTTTGTAGGAGATAGCGTTCATGACTTCGAAGTCGCAAAAAGTATTGATGCCAAATGTATCTTGGTCACAACGGGGCATCAAAATCGTAAGACTTTAGAAAGTGTTAATGTACCTGTTATGGACAGTTTAACAGAAAGTTTGGATTTAATTTATGAAAGAGATTAAGATCAATTCGAATGATGCCAATCAGAGATTAGATAAATTTTTGATGAAGACGTTTCCTAAATTAACTAAATCAATGATGTATAAGGCGATTCGAAATAAAAAAATCAAGGTGAATCGCAAGCGCTGTATATTTGATCAAAAAATCCAGGAGAACGATATTATTTTATTGTTTTTACCACCGGATGTTTTAGAAGAAAAAAGCGTTGAAAAAGAATATATATCCTCTGAATTGGATGTTGTTTATGAAGATGAAAATGTCTTGATTGTAAATAAACCCTATGGCTTATTATCACAAAGTGATCAAAGTCAAAATCAAGACTGTTTAGTCAATCGCATACAGGCATACTTAATGGAAAAGAATGAATATGATCCAAGAAAAGAACATTCTTTTGCTCCTAGTATCTGTCATAGACTGGATCGAAATACAACTGGTTTAGTCATAGCTGCAAAAAATGCGAATGCCTTAAGAAAAGTAAATGAAGCAATCGCGAATCGCAGTATTCAAAAAATGTATAGAGCATATGTGTCTGGGACTTTTAAACAAAAAGATTTTAGTATGTGCTATTACTTGCGAAAAGAAAACACGATTGCGAAGGTAAGCGATAGAAAAAAGGAAGGCTATCAAAAGGCATTAATGGATGTGCATGTTGAAACAGATGATGGCGAGAATTCAATATGTACAATTACACTTCATACAGGAAGATTTCATCAAATTCGTGCTCTAATGGGGCATATAGAGCATCCTTTGTTGGGTGACGTCAAATATGGATATCGTGGAAAGAAGAAATCGATAAAATTGATGGCGTATCGATTGGAGTTTCATGATATAGATTTGCCACTGCGACAAAGGGAGTTTGAAATTCCTAGAGCATAGTGGGAGGACATGGATATGCAAGAATATCGATATTTATTAGATATTGCTTTAATTTTATTAATGACAAAAGCCTTTGGACTTTTTTCTCGTCGTTTACGTATGCCATCTGTAGTAGGTGCATTGATTGCAGGTATTGTTTTAGGGCCTGCAGTATTAAATATAGTTGAGCCAAGCAAATTGATTGAATCTTTATCAGAGATTGGCGTTATTGTGTTGATGTTTGCGGCTGGTCTAGAGACAAGTATTACAGATTTAAAAAAAGCCGGATTTAAAGCATTTATTATCGCAACATTGGGCGTTTTAGTTCCGTTAGCAGTAGGTTATGTAGTAGGAGGATTCTATAATGTGGGTCCTGATGCATGGTTACATAATTTATTCTTAGGTGTTATTTTAACGGCAACAAGTGTAGGTATTACAGTTGAAACATTAAAAGAAATGGGTTGTATGTCTACGGAAAGTGGAAATGCGATTTTAGCTGCAGCCGTTATTGATGATGTTTTAGGTATTGTTTGTTTGACATTGGTAACAGGTATGGCCGATAGTTCTGTCAATATTGGTGTTGTCATGTTTAAAATCTTATTATTCTTTGTGTTTGCGGTTGTTGTTGGTGTTATTTTACACAAAGTATTTTCATGGTGGTTTGAACATGATTCACGTGGCGGACTACAGAGATATTCAATCGTATCTTTTGCGTTCGCATTGATTATGGCATTCTGTTCAGAGGCCTTCTTTGGCGTTGCTGATATTACAGGTAGCTTTGTGGCCGGATTGATTTTATCTGGTACAAAACAATGTGCTTATGTCACAAAACGTATTTCAACATTGTCTTATATGTTGATTACACCTGTATTTTTTGCGAGCATTGGATTGAAGCTTTCGCCAATCGTATGGAGTGCAAAACTAGTTGAATTAGTTATTGTATTATGTGTGATTGCTGTGTTGACAAAAATCATTGGTTGTGGATTGGGTGCTATTATTTGTAAATATACACCAACACAGGCTATCCGTATCGGTTGTGGTATGATTAGTCGTGGTGAAGTTGCCTTGATTGTCGCAAATAAAGGAATGGCGCTTGGCATTTTACCAGAAGTGTTTGTTACACCGGTTTTATTGTGTGTCGTATTTACTACGGTTATTACGCCGATTTTATTGAAGATTGTATATAAAAAGAAATCAAATGATGCAGATTTTGTAGAAATCGCAAATTGTTAATAATGTTTTCACATAGAGTCTTTATACTATAATGTATGAAGACTCTTTTTTTAATGCTTATCATTACATTTTTAATCAAACCATTTCACCTATCGACTATTTATATAGTTTTATTTTTGTATTTCCTTGCCAAAAAAGATTATGAGACGATGTATATAGAAAGATATTGGATTTTTCCATCCGTTGGACTATTGATATTTGGATATAGCTATGTACCTATGTTTAATCGAATTTGTACATGTTTATTTTTCTTAATAGTAAGTGGAACTATAAAGTTTATAAAACCAAACTGGATTGGAAGTGCGGATGTATGCTTTTTAGCGTTTTTTGGTTTTTATTTGGGTATTGAACGGATGCTCATAGCTCTGTATATTAGTGTGTTCTTGGGTTTTTTATGGATTTTATATAGAAAAAAGCATATCCTTCCATATTTGTCGTGTCTTTCCATTGGAGTATGGATTGCCTATATGAAGGGATATACCTTATTTTATTTTCTTATGAATCTGTTTTCTTGAGGACATGTGATATCTATATCATTAAATTGGATATGGTGACTTTGAAGAAGTAGTCCTGTGTTATCGATTTTTTTACCGCCATATAAAGTATCGTTCAAGATGGGATGCTTCAAGGAAGCACATTGAACACGGATTTGATGTTTTCTACCCGTTAGAATTGTGACTTGAATTAATGAACAATCCTTATAATTTTTAAGTGTATTAAAGATTGAAATACTTTCTTTGCCATTGGGATGTATAATCATTTTTTTTGCATTGTGACGATCTCTTGCGATATAAGAAACGATTTTCTTATTTTTGTAGTTTGTCTTTCCATCAACAAGAGCAATATATTCCTTTTTAATTGTATGGTTTTGTATATTGTTGTCACAATAAGCTTGAAAGAATGGGTGCTTACAAAATAAAACCAAGCCACTAGTTTCATAATCAATACGATGAATTGCTTGAGCTGGATATTTGTTGCCATGTAATTGTAAATAACCATTGATTCGAGCCTGCAAAGTATCTTGGTTGTTTCCATCATCGTGTACTAATAAGAAGGGAGGTTTAAAGGCAACAATTAAAAAGCTATTTTCGTATAAGATTTTTACGGGTTCATAATTGATTTCAACATTCTTTTCGGGATAGTTAAAATAAATCGTCTTTTTATTTTCATCGATCTTCAAATATTTTTTGTGCGCTTTTGAAATAAAAAAAGTCTCAAAAATTTCTTGAGAAGTTGTCTTATAGCGCATGTAGTTTTCGTTTAATTCTTTTATGAGCATATCAATAGAATATTTTAATGATGCGTGTCATAATGTCAATAGAAGAACAGGAGGAAACTGTATGAAAATCTTTAAAAATTTAGAAACTGGTAGCGTTGTTGAAGGATTGTTGATGGATGTAGTTCCTAGTGGGTATCGTGAGTTAAAAGCAGGTGAAGTGGATGCAGCACTTGAAAAGCATGTTCCCCAAGTAAGCGTAGAAGATAATAAGCTTAAAGTTGTAGTGGGAAGTGTGGAGCATCCTATGTTAGAAGCTCACTATATCACAAATATCTGGGTGGAATATGCGGATGGAACTGTGGATCGTGCAGGTTTAGTACCAGGCATGAAACCAGAATATGTTTTTGATCCAAAAGGACGAACTGGCAAGGTGACTGTATATGAGTATTGTAACTTGCATGGCTTGTGGAAAAATGAAATAGAATTGTAAGCATTTTGCAAAAAAATGTGTAAATAATGTGACAGATTGTTGAAATAAACAATCTGTTTTTTTATAATTAGAGTATGTATAAAGAAAAACTTAAAGAGTCATTTAGAGTATATGACGAAATTGTATTGAAGTGTTTTTGTGGAATATTTATAGGTGCGATTGTCGCAATTTGTGAAGTGATTTTTGGAAAGGGCTTAGAATGGATTTTAAATTTTAGAGAGCACATGGGATGTATCATGCTCATAGGACTTCCTTTTGCGGGACTTGCCATAGTGTTTTTGTTTGATCACTGGGGTAAAATTTCAAGAAAAGGAATGGGTCTTGTCTTTGAAGTGGATCAAGGCAAAAGTGACTGGATTCCCCTTCGTATGGCCCCATTTATGGTTGCATCCACATGGATTACACACTTCTTTGGAGGTAGTGCCGGTAGAGAAGGTGTTGCTATGCAGATTGGTGCTACTGTTTCACACTATTTTGGAAAGTATTTTCGTTTTAAAAATAGTTCTGTAATATTTATGGTGGCAGGTATGGCAGCTGGTTTTGCAGGGCTATTTGGAACACCGATTACAGCTATATTTTTTGCGTTGGAAGTATTGGTAGCTGGAACTTTAAAATATCGTGCAATGTCTTGTGCTATTCCAGCAAGCTTTACAGCAGCGTATGTTTCTGGGTTATTTGGCTTACATAAAAGCACTTTTGAAATTGGTGCTCTGTATATAATGGATGCAGAATTATCGATTAAACTATTGGTGCTTGGTATCTTATTTGGATTAATTGGTGGATTGTTTGCGTATGTTTTAAAGCATACGAAAGCTTTTGTGACAAACAAAATCACAAATCCATATAAACGTATTTTTATGATGGGTATCGTTGTAGCGATTTTATTGTTTGTATTTGGACGATGTCGTTATTCTGGTGTGGGTGAAAATTTAATTGTTGGATCTTTTACATCTGAAAGAATATATGGATATGATTGGATTTTGAAGTTTGTGTTAACTATTTTAACACTATCTGCAGGCTTTCAAGGTGGAGAGGTTACACCATTATTTGCGATTGGATCCTCACTGGGGGTTATAATTGCACCTGTATTTGGACTTGATCCATTATTTGTTGCTGCTTTGGGGTATGCGAGTGTATTTGGAGCTGCAACAAATACGTTTTTAGCTCCTATTGCGATTGGCATGGAGGTGTTTGGGTATCAATATTTTCCATTCTTCTTTATTGTATGTGCAGTGTCATACATTATGAATCAAAATGAGTCGATTTATGCTTTACAAAGACAAGTCAGAGAATGATTGTCTTTTTTTATACAGTTTTGAAAACGCATACAAATATTGGGAAATAAGTAGATTTTTATTCAAAAAGTGCTATACTTTAGTTATATAAAGAGTATTATTAGGAGGATGATTATGAAACAGAATAATATGCTCGCCATGATTTTAGCGGGGGGCCGTGGAACACGTCTTTTAGAGCTAACTAAAAAGAATGCGAAACCGGCTGTTTATTTCGGAGGAAAATATCGTATTATCGATTTCCCGCTAAGTAACTGTGCGAATTCAGATATCAATGTTGTAGGTGTTTTAACACAGTATGAATCTGTAGAATTAAATGCGTATGCTGGTGCTGGACAAAGATGGGGATTAGATGCACGTGGAAGTGGTGTTTATGTATTGCCACCTCGTGAAAAAGATGGAACTAAATTTGATGTTTATCAAGGAACAGCTGATGCCATTACACAAAACATTGACTTTATTGACAAGTTTGATCCTGAATACGTTTTAATTCTTTCAGGTGACCACATCTATAAGATGGATTATGCTGACATGCTATCTTGCCATAAAGCTAACAATGCTGATTGTACAATTGCAGTACTTCCAGTTCCTATGAAGGAAGCAAGTCGTTTTGGTATTATGAATACTGACGAAGAAGGAAGAATCGTTGAATTTGAGGAAAAACCAGAACATCCAAAGAGCAACTTAGCTAGTATGGGTATCTATATCTTTAACTGGAAACAATTGCGTAAAGAATTGATTTCAGATATGACTGCAGAAGGTAGTCACCATGACTTTGGTAAAGATATCATTCCTAATTTCTTGAATGCAGATAAACGTTTATATGCATATAAATTTGAAGGCTATTGGAAAGATGTTGGAACAATCGATTCATTGTGGGAAGCTAATATGGACTTGTTGAACAAAAATAACGAGTTGAAGTTAGATGATCCAAATTGGAAGATTTATACAGAAGATATTCCTACTTTGCCACACTATGTAGGCCCAACTGGAAAGGTTGAACACTGCTACATCAACCAAGGTGCAATCATCCGTGGTGAAGCAGTAGATTCAGTATTATTCAATAATGTTGAAATTGATGAAGATGCATATGTATCTCAAGCCGTATTAATGCCGAATGTTAAGGTTGGTAAAGGTGCAAAAGTCTATCGTGCTATCGTAGCAGATGGTGTGAAGATTGATGATGGTGCTGTTGTTGGTAGTCCAGACAGTGATGAAATCGTATTGGTTTCTAAGAGAGTAAAGAAGGGTGAATAATTATGTGTAACGCTTTAGGAATAATTACTTACAATGATTCTTCTGTATATGTAGAAGGTATGCAAAAATATCGTCCAATTGCAGCATTTAGCTTTTTGGGACGTTATCGTTTAGTTGACTTTGCAATTTCAAATATGTCAAATTCAGGAATCGATGATATTCAAATTTATGTAAATGGAAATCCTCGCTCTTTGATTGACCACATAGGTACTGGTCGTCACTATAATATCAACTCTAAACATGGACACTTATCTTTAGTTCCTGTTTATACAGATGGAGCATCTTCACGTTTTACTACTGATATTTCTTGCTATGCAGAAAATATTCATGCAGTCATGGAAAACCACAATGACTATGTTGTGATTGCTCCTGTAAATATGCTTTATAAAGGAAACTATGAAGAACTGTTAAAACAACACATTGAAAGTGGTGCAGAAGTTTCTGTTTTATATCAACATGTAGATAACGCAAAAGAAAATTACATTGGATGTGATGTACTTCAAATGAACAAACAACGTGGTGTATTGAGTATTGATCAAAACTTAGGCAACTATAAATCTAGATATTTATCTTTACAAACTTACATCATGTCTAAAGAAATTTTTAAAAATTTAGTTGAAGAAGCTCAAGAAGTGAGCTCAATGTATTGGTTTAAAGATATCTTAAATGATAAATGTGTAGACATGGATATTCGAGGATTGAACTATCGTGGACACATCTATGTTATCAGTGATTTGAAATCATATTATGAAAGTAATATGGAGTTCTTAACAGAAGAAAAGATGAAAGATATTGCTGATCCAGAATGGCCTGTATATACTCGTACAAGTGATTCAGCTCCAGCTATTTACTTGAATGGTGGTACAGCTACTGGATCATTAATTTCAAATGGTTGTGAAATTAATGGTGTAGTCAAGAATTCAATTGTTGGTCGTTCTTGCAAGATTGGAAAGAATGCTGTGATTGAAAATTGTATCATTATGCCAGATGTAGAGATTGGCGATAATGCACACTTGAAAAATGTGATTGTTGATAAACATTCAAGAATTATGAAGAAAAAAGAATTAGCAGGGTTGGAAGAACAACCTTTGTATATCGGTAGAAGGGAGAACGTTTAATGGCATCAATTTTGATGGTTGCTGGGGAAGGACTTCCATTTATAAAAACAGGTGGACTTGCGGATGTAATTGGATCTTTGCCAAAGGCACTTACAGAAAGAGGACATGAAGTAAAGGTTGTTATGCCTTTATATAAAAAGATTAGTGATAAATACTATAATGAACTTCACTTTGATTGTGAATATTCTGTTTCAATCAACTATCATGAAGTTCCTGTACGTGTATTTTCAAAGGTGGTAGACGATGTATGTTTCTTCTTCATCCAACATCAAGGTTATTTTGAAAGAGATTCATTATACGGTTACCAGGATGATGGAGAGCGTTTTGGTTATTTCCAAAAGGCGGTTATTGAAATGTTGAACCAGTTGAATTACTGGCCAAACATCATCCATTGTCACGATTGGCATACAGGAATGATTCCTTGTATGGTTAAAGAAACACACGATGCAGATCCAAGATATCGTGCGATTCGCTTTGTATATACAATTCATAACATGGCTTATCAAGGAAACTTTGGACCTGAAATGCTAGATAGTTGTCTAGGCTTACCATACTATTTATTAGATAATGGTAATGTACGCTTTGATGGTGGTATTTCATTTATGAAATCAGGTATTTTGTATGCTGATAAAGTCACAACTGTATCACCAACATATGCACAAGAAATTTTATCGCCTCAATATGGTGAACATTTAGAAGCTGTATTGAATATGCGTAAATATGATTTGTGGGGTATTGTAAATGGTATTGATATTCAATTATGGAATCCTAGTACAGACCCTGAAATTCCTTATCACTTTGATAAGGTAAATATTGCAGTTCAAAAGAAGAAGGCTAAAATGGCTCTTCAGGAAGAATTGGGATTAGAGAAGAATCCAGATGTTATGATGGTTGGTGTTGTATCACGTTTAACTTGGCAAAAAGGATTCTATTTGTTGATGGAACAATTAGATGCATTATGTGCAGCACCTATCCAGTTAGTTATTTTGGGTAGTGGTGAAAGTCAGATTGAAAACAAATTCCGTGAATTAGAAGATGGAAATAAAGGCAAGATTTGCTTCTATTATGGTTATAATGAAAGCTTGGCACATCGTATTTATGCAGCAAGTGATTTATTCTTGATGCCTAGTCTATTTGAACCATGTGGTATTTCACAATTGTGTTCAATGCGTTATGGTACTTTACCTCTTGTTCGTGAAACGGGTGGTTTAAAGGATACTGTAGATGCATACAACGAATATGAGAAATCTGGAAATGGATTTAGTTTTGAAAATTATGATTCAAACGAATTGATCCATACATTGTATTATGCATGTGACGTTTATTATAATCGTAAGGAAGATTGGGAAATGTTACAAAGAAATGCATTAAATACAGATGTGTCATGGCAACAAAGTGCAAAAACATACTCATTGTTGTATGACGAATTAGTGGACTAATGAGAGTTCTTGTTAGTGCATGTTTATTAGGGTATAACTGTAAGTATAATGGTAAAAACAATTTAAATTCAAAAATTGTTGAGCTTTTAAAAACTCATGAAGTAATTCCTGTATGTCCAGAAATGTTTGGAGGACTTTCTTGTCCTCGCATTCCTTGCGAAAAAGTAGGAGATAGAATTCTGGATAAAGAAGGAAATGATTGTACAAAACAGTTTATCAAGGGAGCTGAAGAGGCTCTTAATATAGCGAAGGAAAAACAAGTAGACTTTGCCATCTTGCAAAAAAGATCTCCTAGTTGTGGAAACTCTGTAATTTATGATGGGACTTTTAAAGGGAATCTCATAGCTGGAAATGGTGTATTTGCGCAAAAGTTACAAAGTTTGAATATTCCAATTATGGAAGCGGAATCAGAAAAATTCGTTTAGGTATTGTTTTCTTTCGTAAAATGTCATAAAATACATTTAGATTTGATTTAGGAGGATAATTATGAAACAAGTAACTGTAACTGTAGTAGATCCAGTAGGTCTTCACGCACGTCCAGCAACTGTAGCTGTTAACGCTGCTAGTAAATTTAAGAGTGAAATCAATGTAGCTTTCAAAGGACGCGAAGTAAACATGAAATCTATCATGGGAGTTATGTCTTTAGGAATTCCTACACAGTCAGAAATCACAATTAGCTGCTCAGGCGAAGATGAAGATGCTGCTGTAGCTGCAATCGAAGAAGTATTGCGTGCTCAAAAGATCATCGCTTAATTTAAAAGTCTCATAGTGATATGAGACTTTTTTGTTTTTAGAGAATTTAGAAGGAGAATGAATAATGTCTATTGTTGAAGAAAGATATTCTAAATGGTTAAATCATGAAAATTTAGCCCCTCAATATAAACCTGTTTTAGAAGCTATGAATGCAGAAGAAAAAAATGATGCATTCTATACTACAATTGAATTTGGTACAGCAGGTATGCGTGGTCTTTTGGGTCCAGGAACAAACCGTATCAACATTCACACAATCCGTAAAGCTACTCAAGGATATGCTAATTACATTAATGAAAATAATGGAGCAGATGCTGGTATTGCGATTGGGTATGATAACCGTCACATGTCAAAAGAATTTGCATTTGATTGTGCTGATTTGTTAGCCAAAAACAATATTAAGTCTTATGTATTTGAATCATTAAGACCAACTCCAGAATTAAGCTTTGCGGTACGCCACTTAAATTGCTTCGGTGGAATTATGATTACTGCCAGTCACAACCCAAAAGAATACAATGGTTACAAGTTGTATGATGATAAAGGATGTCAGTTGATTCCTTGCTTAGCAAGTCAAGTTATTGATAAAGTAAACGCAATTGAAGATGAATTGGCAATTGATGCAAATTGTACAGATGAACAAAAGAAATTAATTACAGTTATTGGTAAAGATGTTGATGAAGAATACTATAAAAACGTATTGAGTATTCAATTAAATCCGGAAGTTAAAAAAGATATTAAAATTGTATTCTCGCCAGAACATGGTACAGCAAATATTCCGGTTCAAGAAGTTTATAAACGTGCTGGATATACTTGTATTCCAGTTGTTGAACAATGCAGTCCAGATCCAGATTTCTCAAATACACCTACACCTAACCCAGAACAAGCTGGTGCTTATGAATTGTCATTAAAATATGCTAAAGAAAATCAAGCAGATTTGATTCTAGTTTGTGACCCTGATGCTGACCGTATGGGAGTTGGTGTGTTACACAATGGAGAATATGTAGTATTAACTGGTAACCAATCAGGTTCAGTTGAAATTGAATATATTTGTTCGCAGCTACAAAAACAAGGTAAAATGCCAGAAAATCCTGTTATGTTCAATACAGTTGTAACAAGTGATTTAGGTGAAAAGGTTGCTTCTGATTATGGTGTTACAACAGAAAAAACATTAACTGGATTTAAGTTTATTGGTGAAAAAGTTGCTAAATACGAAAAAACACATGAAAAGAATTACGTATTTGGATATGAAGAAAGCTATGGTTCTTTAATTAAACCTTTCGTACGTGATAAAGATGCTCCTCAAGCTTGTTTAATGCTTGCTGAAGCTTGCGCATTCTATAAAGAACAAGGTAAAGATTTAGTTGATGTATTGAATAGTTTATATGATCGTCATGGTACATATGAAGAAAGTCAGGTTGCTTTATCTTTAGCTGGTGAAGCCGGTGCTAAACGTATTAAAGAAATTCTAGCTACATTAAGAAAAGATGCTCCAGCTGAAATTGGTGGAACGAAGGTGGTTCGTAGCGAAGACTATAAAGAATGCACAATTAAAGAAGGTGACACAGTAACTGAACTTACTGGATTCACTAAATCAGATGTATTGAAATACTATCTAGAAGATGGAAGCTGGATTGCTGTTCGTCCTAGTGGTACAGAACCAAAATGTAAATTCTACTATTGCATCAAGGGTTCTTCAAAAGAAGATGCTCACAACAAAACGGTTCATTTCCAAAAAGCAATGGATGATTTGATTGCTGAATAGTAAATTAGGATGTCTTAGGACATCCTTTTAATTTGCTTACAAAAAAAGGATCTAGAATTAATTTTCTAGGTCCTTTAAAAATTGTTCTAAACGAATCATAGCTTCTTTAATATGGTCAATACTGTAAGCATAAGAAATACGAATATATCCTTCTCCACTATCGCCGAATGCATTTCCTGGAACGCAAGCTACTTTTTGTTCTTGCAGCAATCGTTCACAGAATGTTTCTGAATCTAAACCGGTCGATTGTATATTACAGAATACATAGAAAGTACCATGTGGCATATTTGTTTTCAGTCCCATGCGATTTAAGCGATTGACTAAAAAGTTTCTTCTTTTTAGATAATCATCTTTCATCATTAATACATCATCATAACCATTCTGTAAAGCTTCTAAAGCAGCATATTGGGACATAACTGGAGCAGACATAATAACATACTGGTGTATTTTGTTCATTACGGAAGATAGCTCTTTGTTTGCCATACAATAGCCTAGACGCCACCCTGTCATTGCAAAGGCTTTTGAAAAACCGTTTACGACAATAATTTGACTTTTGATTTCATCAAATTGAGCAAGTGATGCGAAGGGTTGATCAAAGCTAAGCTCGGCATAAATTTCGTCACTGATGACATAGATTCCAGACTCTTTAATAACATCCACAATTTTAGCGTAATCTTCCTTTGTCATAACACCACCTGTTGGATTGCTAGGATAGTTGATGATCATAGCTTTTGTTTTGGGTGTGATAACTTTCTTTAAGTCTTCTGGAAGAATCTTGAAGTCATTTTCTTCTTTTAATTGCAAAGGAACAACAACTCCATCGCTTAAAATAACACTAGGTGCGTAGGCAACGTAATTAGGGTCTAGGACGATAACTTCGTCACCTGGATTTAATAAGGCACGCATACATAGGTCTATGGCTTCGCTGCCACCAATTGTGACAATAACTTCAGTTTCTGGATCAAAGACTTGATTGTAATGCTCTTTATGAAATTTACAAATTTCCTTACGAAGCTCAATCAATCCACGGTTGGCAGTATAATGCGTATGACCTGTACTCATAGAGTGAATCGCATTTTCGCAGATATGCCATGGTGTCGCAAAATCAGGCTCACCAACACCTAATGATATAACGCCTTCCATGGTACTGGCTAAATCAAAAAATTTTCGGATTCCACTTGGTTTAATGGATGTTGCTTTTGTAGATAAACATTTCATTATGGAGTCACAACCAATCTTGATTCTTTATCTTCAGGTTTGTCGATCATGACAATACCGCTTTGTTTATATTGCTTTAAAACAAATAGTGTTTTAGTAGAGCGAACATCTTCGACACATGCGATTTTATCGGATACAAAGCGAGCAACCTCAAACATAGTTTTTCCTTGCACTAGACAAAGAAAATCACAATCTCCACTTAATAGATACATTGTGTCTACTTCTGGATAGTTTGCGATAAGTGCCGCTGTTTTATCATAACCTCTATTTCTTGTTGGGGTACAGCTTACTTCAATGTACGCTAATACCTTCTGGTCTTTTAATGCTTTGTTGTAGTTGATGATCGTGTGATAACCACAAATAATCTTATCTTTTTCCAAAGATTGGATTTCAGATTTAATACTTGCTTCATCTTCATTTAAAATATCAGCTAAGTCTTGTGATGTAAGACGAGCATTATTTTCTAATAAGTCTAGGATTAAACTTTGGTTCATATTTTTACCTCCTTTAAAATATAATAGCATAATTAAGGTTATGTAAAAAGTATGAAAATGCTTGAGAATAGTGTGTAAATGGGCTAAAATATAGATGATTGTTGTTGTTAAAAGTTTTACTTGTTAGAGAATTGACAAATTAACATGAGGCTTTTATAATAACAATGGTATTTAAAGGAGGATTTACTGACATGACAGTAAAAGTTGCGATTAACGGTTTTGGACGTATTGGACGTTTGGCATTCCGTCAAATGTTCGGTGCTGAAGGCTACGAAGTAGTAGCTATCAATGACTTGACTAGCCCTAAGATGTTAGCTCACTTGTTGAAATATGATTCAACACAAGGAACTTACGCTAAGGCTGACACAGTTGTTGCTGGTGAAAATTCAATTACAGTAGATGGAAAAGAAATCACTATCTACGCAGAAGCTGATGCTTCTAAATTACCTTGGGGTGAATTAGGAGTAGACGTAGTATTAGAATGTACTGGATTCTATACTTCAAAAGCTAAAGCAGAAGCACACATTAAGGCAGGTGCTCGTAAAGTTGTTATCTCTGCTCCAGCAGGAAATGACTTACCAACAATCGTTTACAATGTAAACCACGAAACATTAAAACCAGAAGATACAGTAATTTCTGCAGCTTCTTGTACAACAAACTGTTTAGCTCCAATGGCTAACGCTTTGAACAAATTAGCACCAATTAAATCAGGTATCATGACAACAGTTCACGCTTACACTGGTGACCAAATGACATTAGACGGACCTCAACGTAAAGGTGATTTACGTCGTAGCCGTGCTGCTGCAGTTAACATTGTTCCTAACTCAACAGGTGCTGCAAAAGCTATCGGATTAGTTATCCCTGAATTAAACGGAAAATTAATCGGATCTGCTCAACGTGTTCCAACTCCTACAGGATCAACTACTATTTTAGTAGCTGTTGTTGATGGTGATGTAACAGTTGACCAAATCAATGCTGCTATGAAAGCTGCTACAACTGAATCATTCGGTTACACAGAAGAACAATTAGTATCTAGCGACATCGTTGGTATGCGTTACGGATCATTGTTTGATGCAACTCAAACAATGGCTCACTCATTAGGTGATGGAACTACTCACGTACAAGTTGTTTCTTGGTACGACAACGAAAACTCTTACACAAGCCAAATGGTTCGTACAATTAAGTACTTCTCAGAATTAGCTTAATTATTGTAAGACTTTTAAAGGAATCCAAATGGATTCCTTTTTTTTATAAACTTTGTTAATTTGTGCAAATCAAAAACTTGAAATATCATAGTAAATCATGTATTCTAACTTTTAGAGATTGTGAGGTGTTAGCGATGGGTATTCGACATCGTTTGACAGATTCTGAGCGTGACGATTTGACAAAAGACGTAGATGATTTAGATGCTGTATACATGGAAAAATTAAGAAAAGATGGAATTGATGAGGATCTATTAGCTCAGTTTCGTGATTTAACTTTAGAATTAGAAAAGGATAAGGAAAAAAATGGATAGTAAAACTATTAATGTTATTATCATAATCGTATTGACAGTATTGTTTGTTGTAGTGCCAGTGATTATGAAAAAGGTTGTATGGAAAAAGTTATTGACACAATTAAATAATGAACAATATGACGAATTCTATAAAACTTTAGATTCTACTTCATGTAAGCTATCGTATCAGGCATTTAACCGTGAATATATGCGTTTAAGTGGATATTTAGCACAAAGAAATGATGCGAAGATTGAAGAGCAGTTTGAATTGTTAAAAAATATGCGTATCTCAAATAAACAAAAAGCGAGTGTTGCATCGAGAGGATTCTATTATTATTTAGAAAAAGGAAAAATCAAAAAAGCAGAAGGAATGCTTTCTTATGGAAAAAGCTTTGTTGATGAAAAAACATTTAAGAATATGCAGATTCAATTTAGTATTTTAATGAAGAAAGAAGCTAAATATATTGATGACTGTAAGGAAATCTTAAATGGATTATGGGATGGTCAATCTGGACTTGACAATAATCGCAAATTTCCTGTTGGAACCATTCAATATTTAATTGGTCTTCAATATTCATATTTAAAAGATATTGATCACATGATGGAGTATTTCAATCCTGCTTTACAAAATTTGGCAGACACTCCATATGAAGAAGATATGCGCCGTATTATGAATCAACTACATGTAGGCTAACCGTATAGGTTAGCTTTTTTTTTCATGTTTTGTATTGTATAATAAACAATATGAATTGGAGGACATTTTATTATGAAATTATATAATAGTTATTCTCAAAAAATTGAAGAATTAAAACCAATCGAACCAGGAAAGATTTCTATGTATGTGTGTGGTCCAACAGTATATAACTATCCGCATATTGGAAATGCACGTCCTATCGTCGTTTTTGATACATTAAAAAAAGCTTTATCAGCTCAAGGTTATGAAGTTACATTCGCATCTAACTATACAGATGTGGATGATAAGATTATTAAAACTGCAATTGAACAAAATGTTAGTGAAAAAGAAATTACAGATAAATTTATTGTAGCGTACAACGACGTTCGTAAAGGCTTGCATGCAGATCTACCTGATTATGCACCTCGCGTAACTGAGACTATGGATAAAATCATTGAATTCATCGAAAAAATGGTTGAAAACGGCTCGGCTTATCAAGTTGGAGGCGATGTATATTTTCGTGTTAACAGCGATAAAAAATATGGCGAATTATCACACCAAAGTATTGATGATTTAATGGTGGGTGCGCGTATTGATGAAAATGAGAAAAAAGAGAATCCATTAGATTTTACTTTGTGGAAAGAAACAACGGAAGGAATTAAATGGGATTCTCCATGGTCAAAAGGACGTCCAGGATGGCATACAGAATGTGTTGTGATGATTCAGGATGTATTTAAGAAAACTTTGATTGATATTCATGGTGGTGGATTGGATTTAAAATTCCCTCATCACGAAAATGAAATCGCTCAATGCGAAGTATGCAATGACACACACTTGGCAAATATCTGGGTACACAATGGTATGATCAATATCAATGGTATCAAAATGTCTAAATCCCTAGGTAATGTTTGGTGGGCAAAAGATTTAATTGCGAATCATGGAGGGAATCTAACTCGTTGGTTAATGATTTCTACTCATTATCGTGCACCACTAAACTTGAATGAAGAGGCTTTTGCAACTTCAAAGAAAGAATTGGATAAGATTGCGGCTGCTTATAAACAAGCATGTGTAAAGCTAGCTTTATTAGATGCAAAGGAAGCAGATACGTTCGATGAAACATTTAATGCATTTATTGATGCATTAAATGATGATCTTAATACGCCAAACGCAATTAGTGTAGTTTATGAAGTAGTTAAGAAAATCAATCAAGCTGTTCGTCAAAGAGAGGTTGATACAGAAAATCTAGCTGTATTAGTACATACCTTAGAAAAGATGCTTTATGTTTTGGGTATTGAATTCGATAAAATTTCAATGACTCAAGAAGATAAAGTGATGTATCAAAATTGGAGAAGTGCAGTTAAGGAAAAAGATTTTGAAACAGCGGATACACTTCGTGCTGCTTTGATTGAAAAAGGAATTCTGTAATGGAAATTGTAACAGAAAATGCGACAAGTCTAGCCTGGATTGGAGATGCTGTGATGTCATTGGCCGTGCGTGAACATCTTTTAAGTCTAGGCTTTCGTAAGGCTCATGTTCTTCAAAAGAAGAATGCGAAGATTTGTAGTGCCAAGGGACAAGCTATCATGTTGAATAAAATGATGGAAGAAAATTTTTTTACTGAGGATGAAAAAACAATATTGGCACGAGGAAGAAATGCGACCATTCATTCAAAGGCTAAAAATGCAACGCATAAAACATATTTGGAAGCAACCGCATTAGAGGCTATGCTTGGCTATTTGCGTTTATATGGACATGAAGATAGACTCAAAGTGTGTCTAGATAAGATAATTGAGATAGGGGACAATCTATGATCGTATATGGAAAAAATGTTTATTCTACACTTCAAAATGATCCAGATTCAATCGAAAAAGTATATGTGCTTCAAGGATTGAAGGATGCGAAGCTTTTAAAATCGCTTCAAAAATCAAATTTAAAAGTAGAATATTGTAATCGTGCAAAATTAGATAAGCTTGCCAATTCAACACATCATAATGGGGTAGCTGTTAAGGTAAGTGAGATTGAAACGTATAGTATTGAAGAAATTGTAGCTCGCGCAAAAAAACCAGGATTGCTAGTTGCCCTAGATGGAATTCAAGATCCACATAATGTAGGAGCCATTTTGAGAACATGTGATTGTACAGGTGTTGATGGTGTGATTTTGACAAAGCACAATAGCTGTGGATTAACACCAACGGTTGTTAAGGCAAGTACAGGTGCAGCCTATACTATTCCTGTGAGTATTGTGACTAACTTGTCACAGACTTTAAGAAATTTAAAACAAGATGGTTATTGGGTAGTAGGAACCGATATGAAGGACGCTAGAGAATACCGTGAAGGAATGTATGATTCACCAACTGTATTGGTAATTGGTTCTGAAGGTCAGGGTATTTCAAATTTAGTAAAAAAACAATGTGATTATATGGTTTATTTACCAATGGTTGGAAGTATCACATCATTAAATGCAAGTGTGGCAGCTGCTGTCTTGATGTATGAGGTCTACAATCAAAGAAACCCAAAAAAATAAGTCAATTTTTAATAAATTGGCTTTTTTAATGTCTTTTTCACCTTGCTTTATTATAATGAGACTCAGGTGATATAGATGAATATATATGAAAGCATATATTGTGTTCAAATGAATGATTATTATGAAATGAAGCGTTTAATTCAATATTATCGACCAATGGTTACAGAAATCTGGGCAGATATCTTTGCACGTAAAACCAGTACGATTCTTTGTGAAAAAGAAGAATTCTATCGCCATGCCGATTTGCTGCTTTATCATTGCATATTTGAGTTTAGGTTAGATCGAGTTATGACGTTTTCTAGTTTTTATAGGCGATGCCTTAAAAATAAAGCATATGATATTTTAAGGGATTGTATGCGTAAGCAGTATCAGACGAGTATTAGTTTGGACCAAAAAATTAGAGAAGATGTATCATCTTATTATGGGGATATAAAATTAAAGGATGAACTCGAAGTACATGATATAGTTATGGATCAATTGATGTGGGAATATACAAAAAATAAAATTTTAAATGTTTTTGGGGAAGAATATGTACACGTCATTGACTTACGAATGGAAGGGTATACTTTAAAATATATCGCAAATGAATTGGATTTAACATGCTCAAAGGTCGATTTTATGTTTAAAAAGGTAAAAAAGTGGATTACGACAATTGACAGTTGAATAGATAAAATGGTACATTTAATGAGTTAAGGAGCGTGAAGGAATTGGCAGATAAAGTTGTTTTGACGTGTACAGAGTGTTTATCTAGAAATTATACTACCCAAAAAAATAAGAAGACCAACACGCAACGTCTTGAAATTAAAAAGTATTGTCCAAAGTGTGGCAAACATACTTTGCATAAAGAAACAAAGTGAGGAATGCATATGAGTAAAGAAAAAAAGGAAAGAACGTATTCACCTTCAAAAGTTTTTAAAGAATTAAAAACAGTAAAATGGCCTACATTTAAAGAATTGATGTCTAGTAGTGCTTTAGTTATTGTATTTACAGTATTATTTGGTTTGTATTTCTTTGTTTGTGAGATTTTATCAAGCGGTCTAGTAAAAATGATCGTTGGTGCTTAGGAGGAAATTATGGCGGATTTAAAAAAAGAATGGTATGTAGTTAATACATATGTAGGTCAAGAGAATCGTGTAAAAGAAAACTTGGAACGTCGTATAAAAACAATGGGTCTTGAAGATTCATTATTTCAAATCGTTGTTGCTGAAGAAAAAGAAATTGAATATAAAAATGGAAAGCCAGTTGAAAAAACACATAATTTATTCTCTGGTTACTTATTAGTACAAATGATTATGACTGATGAAGCTTGGTATATTGTACGTAATACTTCAGGTGTAACAGGATTTATCGGTTCAAGTGGAAAGGGTGCTAAACCATTTCCAGTAGCTCAAGAAGAAGTGGATGCAGTATTGCGTCGTTTGGGTCGTCAGGATGTCAATGTTCAAGTTGATTTTGAAGTTGGAGACCGTGTTGAAATCACGAATGGTGCTTTCAAAAATTCAGAAGGTGTTATTGAATCTATGGACGAAGAAAAGAAAGAAGCTACAGTTCTATTGATTTTATTTGGTCGTGAAACACCAACAGAAATTCCATATATGGATTTAAAGAAAGTCGACTAAGACTTTCTTTTTTTAGGTGATTATGAAAACTTTAGTATTTGACTTAGATGGCACAATGTATCGTGGTACACAAATTATTGAGAGTGCTCATCAGTTTTTGGATTATTGCATACAAAAGAATCTTCCCTTTATTTTTTTGACAAACAATTCGATGCGTACACCTGAAGAAAATGTAAAGCATATGCACGACATGGGATATACAAATATTAAGCCGAGTATGTTTTATAATAGTGCAATGGCAGCTTGTCAGTATGTTAAAAAAAATTATGAAGGCAATCGTGCATATTATATTGGTAAACAAGGAATGAAATCAGCGTTAGAAAATGAAGGCTTTATATTGGATGATAAGCATCCAGATTTTGTCTTTATCGGATTAGACAAGGATGCAACATACCAATCATATTCGAAGGCCTTGTCACTAGCCTTAAACGGAGCTAAAATTATTGGTACAAATAATGATCGAATTTTGGCTAAACCAGGCGGCTTTGAAGTTGGTAATGGTAGTGTAGTGGATATGTTTGAATATGCCACTTGTCAGAAATCTCCACGTATTGGAAAGCCCAATCGTCCTATCTTAGATTTGTGTTTGAATCATTTTCATTTAACTAAAGATGAGATTGTTTTACTTGGGGATAACTTGGAAACAGATATTAAGCTTGGGTATGAACAAAATATTGAAACGGTTCTTGTGCAAACGGGTGTGCATAAAAAAGAAGATATTGAACGTCTACAAATTTATCCAACTCATGTGGTGGATACGTTGATGGATTTAGTGGACTATAATTTTGACTAGTATTTTTTTTGAATTATTGGTATAATCGAAATATCGTAGAAGGTGTGATAAAAAATGAAAGATATATTAAACGTGGTTTTAATGACATTATCTGGTGTTATTATTATATTAACATTGTTACAAAGTGGTAAATCAGATGGATTATCTGCTGCCTTTACAGGAAGTGGAGATTTGAACTTATTTGCCGTACAAAAAGAAAGAGGACCTGAAAAAGTCATCTCTCGCTTAACTTTGTTGTGTGGAATTTTATTCTTTGCGATTGTGATCGCATTGCAGATTGTGTAATTAAAAGACCGTTAAGGTCTTTTTTCTGTTTTAAAGGAGGAAAAAATGAAAGATAAAATTATTCAATATTTGGAAGAAAAAAAAGAATGTAAAATACGTGACTTAGAAAAAATTGTTAAGCCTAAATCTAGTAAAGAATTTACAGAAATGGTTAAATCTTTAAATGAGCTAGAAGAAGAAAAGTTAATCTATAACGATCATACAAGCTTGTATTTGATTGATGATATACATTTTATGGCCGGACAGGCAAAGGATATTTCAAGATATGAAATTGCTGTTTTTAATGAAAATAATAAGGTGTATGTTCCTAAAAATAAAAAGATGAAGATTTTTGATAAAGATGAAGTCTTAGTTCGCTTACGACCAGAGCCAAGTCTAATCAAGGTGTTCAATCATGGTTTGACAAATATTACAGGGGTTATGATTGTTAAAAAGAAAAAAACATTCTTTTATAGTGACTTAGATTTACATTGTGAAATTCGCGTATTAAATGAGAAAGAATTTAGCTTTAAGAAACGTACTAAAGTGGTTTGTCAAATTGTAAAATATACAGATCCTTTACAAGTGAAAATCATTCAAGTCTTAGGACATCCAGATGATGCAGGCGTTGATATTAGTGCGATGCTTACAAGCAATCAAGTGCGTCAGGTATTTAATGCCAAGGTAATAAAAGAGTGTAAAAGAATCCCGGCTAAAGTGCAAAAGGATGAACTACAAAATCGTAAGGATTTAAGGAATCTATTAACTGTCACAATTGATGGGGATGATGCGAAAGACTTTGATGATGCGATTTCTATTGTCAAAAACGAAAAAGGATATTTGTTGTATGTACATATTGCGGATGTATCCCATTATGTAAAAGAAAACAGTGCGCTTGATCAAGAAGCTTATCTAAGAGGAAATTCTATTTATGTTTGTGATCGAGTTGTACCTATGCTTCCATTTGATCTAAGTAATGGAATTTGTTCATTAAATCCAAATGTAGACCGCTTAACAATCAGCTGTGCTATGCAAGTGGATGAAAAAGGGAATTTATTGACGTATAACGTATTTCCAAGTGTGATTCATTCTGATAAAAGATGTACATATAAAAAGGTAAATGCTTGTCTTGATGGAGATGAAAAAGCATTGGAAGATTATGCAGAAGTCAAAGACTTATTGTTTACATTAGAGACTTTAGCTAAACTATTAAAAAAACAATCTCATCATCGAGGATGTATTGATTTTAATACGAAGGAAGCAAAGATTTGCGTGGATAAAAATGGATATCCAATTGATGTACAAGTATTAGAACGTGGATTTGCCGAACAAATGATTGAAGAATGCATGATTCTAGCCAATGTTTGTGTAGCTCACCATATGCATGTCAATAAAATTCCAAGCATGTATCGTGTGCATGAAAATCCGGATCCTAAAAAGGTAGCTACTATTTGTACAGTTGCCAACTCTTTGCGTATTCCGTTTGATTTTTATCCAGATGAAGTAAGTGCAAGTCAAATTCAACAGTTTCTAGAATCCATCAAAGATGAAAATGCATACGAAGTATTGTCTATGATTTCTTTGCGTGCTATGCAAAAAGCTCGTTATGATGCACATTGTTTAGGACACTTTGGTTTGGCCTTAGAAGAATATTGTCATTTTACGAGTCCGATTCGTCGTTATTCTGATTTGGTTGTACACCGTATGTTGCATGCGTATTGCTTCAATGAACAAAAGCGTACCCCAACAAATGATGAAAAGAAAATCGAAAAACAGGCTTTCCATATTTCTGAAAAAGAAAGAGATGCGATCATGATGGAAAGAATGGTTAATGACTATAAGAAGGCACAGTTCATGGAAAAAAGAATTGGCCAAGTTTTTGAAGGTACAATTGTTGGTGTGATGAGCTTTGGTTTCTTTGTGGAAATGGATAATACAGTGGAAGGACTTGTTCCAGTACATACTTTGGCAAATGACTTCTATGATTATGATGAGGATACAATGACTTTAAAGGGCCAGACACATGGAAAAGTATTCCAGATGGGAATGCGTGTACGAGTTGTTTGTACAGATGTACAGCGTGAAAAGGGACAAGTAACATTTAGCTTGTTAGAAAGAAGAAACCATGATTAAAGGAATTCATCATGTTGCATTTAAATGTGAGACTCAAGAACAATATAATGAAATGATTTATTTCTATCATGAATTACTAGAACTTCCAATTTTAAGAAAGTGGGATACAGGTATTCATTTGGATTGTTTTAATAGTTGTATTGAAATCTTTTTGGATGGCACAAAGCTAGCTGGAGAAGGGTGCATCCGTCATTTTGCGTTCGGTACAGATCATGTGGATGAAATTGTTGAAAAAGTACGTGATGCGGGATATAAGGTGATTGTTGAACCAAAAGATGTGGATATGAAAACAGATCCAGTATTTCCAATTCGTATTGCCTTTATAGAAGGTCCACTACATGAATCAATTGAATTGTTTTGTGAAAAGGCATAATTGGTAGTTATTCTGTCCAATTTGGTACTTGATTTGCACTTAATATTTTCTTTGTTAGAATGGAATCAGTTAAAGCAAAGGAGTGATTGAGATGAATCAAGTTCAAGTTGTCGAATCAAATAAAAATTTCAATCTTTCTTTGTACATATGTAAACTGGGGTGAACTGTCATTCCAGTTTTTCTGTGATTTCAAGAACAATAGTGATGAGGAGGATGATTGAAATGGATCAGAATTTTAATAAGGTATTTTGGGATGCATGTGCAAACGGTGATTTTCCAATGGTGTGTTCACAAATCAAAGCAGGAGCGGATGTAAACTATCAGAATGGTGATGGACGTACAGCATTGATGCGTGCAAGTAAGCGTGATCGTAAAGATGTTGTACAGGTTTTACTTGATAATGGGGCTGATGTGAATATTACAGATAATAAAGGGAAAACAGCTTTGATGACAGCTGCAAAAAAAGGCAATAAAACAATCTTAAAAGCTTTGATTGATGCAGGTGCTGATGTAAATGCGAAAGATGACAGAGGACGTACAGCTTTAATGCGTGCTTGTTTATTAGGCCAAGATCGTTGTGTAGAAGTATTATTGGATGCTGGGGCAAAGATCAATGATCAAGACGAAGTAGGTCGTAGTGCTTTAATGGAAGCTTGTATCGCGTTTAAACGTGACACAATCCACTTATTACTAGAAAGAAATGCCGATGTAAATTTATTTGATAATAATGGTGTTACTGCTTTGATGCGTGCAGCATATGGAGGATACCCAAGCTTAGTAGAAAAACTATTAGCTTATGGTGCTGATAAAGATATGACAGATAAACAAGGTCGTGTTGCATTAGATTATGTTCGTGAACACTGCAGAGCTCAATTAGAGCCGATTTTAAGATGAGGTTAAGCATATGAGAGATTATCAGAGTTTTGAAGTACGTAACGTAAGTGTGATCGGACATAGTGGTGCAGGTAAGACAAGTGTTCTAGAAGCTATGTTGTATTATACAAAAGCAACAGATCGTTTTGGAAAAACAACAGAAGGAAGCTCAATGATTGACTTCGATGCTGAAGAAATTCGTCGTGGACTTTCAGTTTATACAACTATCGTTCCAATTGAATGGGAAGATAGTAAAATTAATTTTATTGATACACCAGGTTATTTGGATTTTGTTGGTGAAAAACAAGGTGGTTTTGCGGTAGGTGATTCTAGTTTGATTGTAGTCAATGCCAAAGAACCTTTACAATCAGGAACAAAATTGGCTTATAAACAAGCAATTACAGAAAAGAAACCAACAATCTTTTTCATTAATAAGTTAGATGAAGAACACACAAGTTTTGATGCAAGTTATCAAGCATTGCGTGAAGAATTTGGTAAGAGTGTCATTCCATTTGAAGTTCCAATTGTTGAAGATGGAAAGATTGTTGGATCTGTAAATATCATTAAAAATAAAGCTTGGTATTATAGTCCAGAATTAGCTGATAAAGCATGCCCAGTACCTGAATCAATGCAGGAAGAGGTGGCTCTTTATAAAGATCAGATTGCCGAAGCGGTTGCGATGGGTGATGATGAATTAATGGAAAAATTCTTCTCTGGTGAAGAATTTAGTGATGCAGAATTAAAACGTGGTGTACGAATTGGTGTACGTAATGGTGAAATTTGTCCAGTTTATTCAGGAAGTGCCGTTAATTCAATTGGTATCCAACGTTTGATGGATTTAATTATTGATTATTTCCCAACATACTCAGAAAGAGGTATGTATACAGCTACAACTCCAAATGGTGTGAAGGTTGAATTGTTGACAAGTGAAACTGAAGTATTGACAGCACAAGTCTTTAAGACAATTGTCGATCCATTTGTTGGAAGAATCAGCTATGTAAAAGTGTTGAGTGGTGTACTTGCAGCGGATAGTACAGTGGTTAATGCCAATAATGGTAAACCAGAAAAGATCAGTCAAATTTATATCGTTAAAGGTAAACACCAGACGGCAGCTGGTAAATTATTTACAGGTGATATTGGGGCTTTAGTAAAATTACAGAATACAAAGACAAACGATACATTGTGTGATAAAGGTAAATTGTTGATGGCAGATCCAATCACATTCGATACACCAATGTATGGACAGGCTGTTGTACCTAAGACTAAAAATGATGAGGATCGTTTATCAAATGGATTGGCTCGTTTACAGGAAGAAGATCCAACATTTAAAGTGGTAAACAATCCTGAAACAAAAGAAACAGTGATTTATGGTATTGGTGACCAACACTTAGAGGTAATTGTAAATAAATTAAATTCTAAATTTAAAGCGGAAGTTGTATTAAGTGATCCAAAGATTACATATCGTGAAACAATCACAAAGACAGCCGTAGGTGAAGGTCGTCATAAAAAACAATCTGGTGGACACGGACAATTTGGGCATGTATTTGTTGAATTCAGTCCAAATCCAGATGAAGAAGAAATGGTATTCGCAGAAAAGGTATTTGGTGGGGCTGTTCCTAAACAATACTTCCCAGCTGTAGAAACTGGACTTCGTGAATGCTGCCAAAAAGGTCCTTTAGCTGGATATAAGATGGTCAATGTGAAGACAACATTATTAGATGGTAAATATCATGATGTTGACTCAAGTGAAATGGCATTTAAAATGGCTGCTCACTTAGCTTATAAGGATGCGATGACTAAGGTTCATCCAATCTTATTAGAACCAATCATGAATGTTAAAATTCGTGTGCCAGATGAATTTACAGGAGCTGTTATTGGTGATTTGAATAAACGTAGAGGTTCAATTATGGGTATGACTCCAGTGGATTCAGACCAAGAAATTGATGCACAAGTTCCAATGGCAAACATGTCTAGATATTGCGTTGAATTAAGAAGTATGACGACTGGTTTAGGTACTTATACTATGAAAATGGACCGTTATGATCCAGTGCCAGAACCTTATGCTTCAAGAGTTATCGAAGATAGCAAGAAAGATAAAGAATAGGACATACGTAAAAAGACAGCAAGAAAATTGCTGTCTTTTTCTATATGATTTCAAAATGTTTTAATGCACTGACTATTCCATCTTCTTGTACAGAATCGGTAATGTAGTCGGCTATAGCTTTTACACTGTCTTTGGCATTACCCATCGCAACACCAGTACCAACATATTTAAGCATAGAAATATCATTTCCACCATCACCAAAGGCCATGGCTTCATCTTTATTGAAATTGTAGAAATCCAATACTTTTTGAATGGCAACATCTTTTCCGCCGTTACAAGGAATAATGTCACATGCTTTATCCCACCAACGAGCCACTTTTAATGTGGTTGTGTTTTTTAAAATCAATTCATCTCGATCTTGTGTAGTCGCAACCATCATTTGATAAATTTCTTCTTTCATAAATTCATTAAACTCATCAATTACATGAACATGTTGGTTGGCAATCATGAAATATTCTTCTAAGATTTCATCATCAAAATTACATCCCATCTTATTGATTCCAGCTAAAGTGACTGCTTTGTTTAATTTTTTTGCATTATCTACAAACATTTTAATATCCTTTTTATCCATTGGATTTTTGTAGATTAATTCGTTATTCGTGTAACAATATGAACCATTGAAAGCTAGAATCCCATCAAATTCAATTTCATGGAATTTAGGGATGACAAATGGTGGTCTTCCTGTAGCTAAAAAGATTTTGATGCCTTTTTCCTTAACTAAGTTTAACGCATCAACTAGTTCTTGGTGCATTTCCTTTTTGCCAAGTTCTAAAAGTGTTCCATCAATATCAAAAAACAATATTTTAATCATAATCATTTCTCCATTCTTTTTATATTTTAGCATTACTTTGGAAATAATTTTGAATTTCTTGTATAATACAGAAATTAGGAGGGTATATATGAGTACATTTAAACGATTTTTACAATATTATAAACCATATAAAGGAATTTTCTTTATGGATCTATTTTGCGCGTTTATTATGTGTATTGTCGATCTTTCTTTTCCTTTGATTTTAAGTTATTGTACAGGACATTTCTTTTTAAAGCCTTCAAATGAAATCTTAAAAGGAATAATTGCCTTAGGAATAGGTTTGTTTGTGATGTATGTAATACGAGCATTGTGTCGTTATTACGTGAGTTGTCAAGGCCATGTGATGGGAGCCAACATGGAAAGTGACATGCGTCAGGATTTATTCAATCAATATCAAAGATTATCTTTTTCTTATTATGACAAACACAATACAGGTGTCATGATGTCTAGAGTTGTTTCAGACTTGTTTGATATTTGTGAGTTTGCACATCATGGACCGGAAAATTTATTTATTTCTCTATTTAAAATTATTGGATCTTTTATTATTTTGGCAACGATCTATAGGCCATTGGCATTGATTTTATTAGCTGTCACCGTTGTAATGATGGTATTTAGCTATTCACAAAATAAAAAAATGCGAAGGACCTTTATGGAAAACAGAAAGAAGATAGGTACGGTTAATGCAAGTCTTCAAGATTCCTTAGGTGGTATTCGTGTTGTACAGTCTTTTGCGAATGAGGATATTGAAATTGATAAATTTAATCATTCAAATATGGAATTCTTGGAATCGAAAAAAGATAACTATCGTGTTATGGGAACGTTCCAAGGAGGCAATAATTTCTTTCAAGGATTATTATATGTCACAATTATTGTGTTTGGTGGCTTATTTATCGCCAATGGTGATTTGAATCCAATTGTATTAGCTACTTTTGCCTTATATATTAACGTTTTTGTTTCGCCAATCGAAGTATTGGTTGAATTTACAGAAATGTTCCAAAAAGGATTCTCTGGCTTTAGACGTTTTGAGGAAGTTATGAATGAAATTCCTGAAATTCAAGATTCTAAAGATGCGAAGGATCTAGATAACGTATCTGGTAACATTGATTTTGATCATGTGTCATTTCAGTATAATGATAATGAGAAGGTTATAGATGATGTAGATTTACATATCAAGGCTGGTGAAAAGATTGCGTTGGTAGGACCTAGTGGTTCTGGTAAGACTACGCTTTGTTCATTGCTATCTCGTTTTTATGATGTTACAACTGGTTCCATTTGTATTGATGGTCAAAATATTAAAGATGTAACTTTGAAGTCACTTCGTTCTAATATTGGTTTAGTTCAGCAGGATGTATATTTGTTTACAGGAACAATTGAACAAAATATCGCATATGGTAGACCAAACGCAACTCATGAAGAAATTGTAGAGGCAGCTAAAAAGGCCAATATCCATAATTTTATTATGTCTTTACCGGAAGGCTATGATACGTATTGTGGTGAAAGAGGTACACGATTATCAGGTGGACAGAAACAGCGTATTTCGATTGCTCGTGTATTCTTGAAAAATCCTAAGATATTGATTTTAGATGAAGCAACAAGTGCTTTGGACAATGAGAGTGAGCGTATTATTCAAAAAAGCTTAGAAGATTTAAGTAAGAATCGTACTTGTATCACAATTGCACATCGTTTATCAACGATTCGTAATGCGGATGAGATTGTCGTAATCGATGCGACTGGTATGCATGAGCGTGGAACACACGATGAATTGATGAAATTAAATGGTACTTATGCAAAATATTATAAGCTTCAATTTGAAGGTTTAAACTAGCATGCAGCAAATGCCTACTTTTCTTGTATCTTTGAAAAAAAAGTGTTAAAATTTTATTTGTAAATGAAAGCGTTTTTCGCTTGTTTTAGGAGGAATTTATCATGTTAAAAGGGATAGCAGCAAGTGCTGGTGTATCAGTAGCAAAAGTCTACAAATTAGAAACACCAAAAGTTGTTATTGAAAAAAAAGCAGGAGTAGCTGAAGAAGAAGTTAAAAAATTCGAAGATGCTCTAGAACAAACTAAAAAAGATATCGAAGGAGTAAAAGAAAGAGCAGCTAAACGTTTAAGTGACGAAGAATTAGCTGTATTTGATGCTCACTTGATGATGGCTGGTGACCCTGAATTAGCTGGTCAAATTAAAGCTATGATCGAAAATGATGGTGTGAATGCTGAATATGCTACTGAACAAGTCGCTAACCAAATGGTTGAAATGTTTGAAAGTATGGACAATGATTATTTCCGTGAAAGAGCAGCTGACATCAAAGACGTTACTTTCCGTTTAAAATGTAATTTATTAGGATTAACAATTCCTGATTTAACAAGTATTGCTGAAGATTCAATTATCGTTGCGCACGATTTGACTCCAAGTGATACAGCTCAATTAAATGAATTTGTTAAAGGTTTCGCTACTGAAATCGGTGGTAAAACATCTCACTCAGCTATCATGGCTAACTCATTGGAAATCCCTGCAGTTGTAGGATGCCCAGGTGTATGTGATGCATGTAAGACTGGTGATACTTTGGCATTAGATGCATTAGATGGTGTTGTTGAAATCAATCCGGATGCAGAAACAGTTGCTAAATATGAAGCTAAGGCTGAAGCGTTCTTAAAAGAAAAAGAAGAATTAAAAGTATTGAAAAATGAAAAATCAGTTACTACTGATGGACACGAAGTAGAACTTGCTGGTAACATCGGTGGATTCAAAGATGTTGAAGGTGTATTAACTAACGGTGGTGAAGGTGTCGGATTATTCCGTACAGAATTCTTATACATGGATTCAGATCACTTCCCAACAGAAGATGAACAATTTGAAGCATACAAACAAGTATTAGAAGGTATGCAAGGTAAAAAAGTTGTTGTTCGTACATTAGATATTGGTGGAGATAAACACTTATCTTACTATGAGTTCCCTCAAGAAATGAACCCATTCTTAGGATATCGTGCAATTCGTCTTTGCTTAAAAGAAACAGATATCTTCAAAACTCAATTACGTGCATTATGCCGTGCATCAGTTTACGGAAGACTTTGCATTATGTTCCCAATGATCGCTACAGTTAAAGAATTCCGTGATGCAAAGGCAATCTTTGAAGAAGTTAAGGCTGAATTAGTTGCTGAAGGTGTTGCAGTTAGTGACAGTATTGAAGTTGGTATGATGGTTGAAATTCCAGCTGCTGCAGTTCTTGCTGATCAATTTGCTAAATATGCAGACTTCTTCTCAATTGGAACAAACGATTTGATCCAATACTCAATGGCTGCTGACCGTATGTCTGAACACGTTTCTTACTTGTATCAACCATACAATCCAAGTGTATTACGTTTAGTTGCTAACACAATTAAAGGTGCTCACGAACACGGTAAATGGGTTGGTATGTGTGGAGCCATGGCTGGTGAACCACATGCAGTTCCTATCTTGTTAGGTCTAGGTCTTGACGAATTCTCAATGAGTGCTACTCAAATCTTAAAGGCTCGTAAGGTTGTTAAATCTTTAAGCTATGAAGAAATGCAAGGATTAGCTCAAGAATGCTTAAACAAAGACACTGCTGATGAAGTTTTAGAAACAGTTAAAACTAAATTAGGTGAATAATTGATTCGGGGTTCAAATGAACCCCTTTTATTTTGTAGGGGGAATATATGAAGCTTATATGGAAATATTTAATGAAATATAAGAAATGGTTCTTGTTGGATTTTATAAGTGTATTTGGTTTTGCCCTTGTAGAACTAGGTATTCCAACCATCATTTCAGATATGATTGATCATGGTATTGAAACACAAGACACAACTTATTTATATAGTCGTTGGGGGCTAATGGCTATCATTAGTATAATTGGGGTAAGCGGTGTTGTATTACTTGGCTATTGCTGCTCCAAGATTTCATCTAATATTACACGTGATATTCGTAATGATGTATTTAAGCATTCACAATCTTTTTCGGCAGCTGAAATGGAGAAATTTGGTGTGTCCAGTATGATTACTCGTACAAACAATGATGCATATCAAATTATGTTATTTTTAAATGTCATATTAAAATCCGCATTATTAACACCGGTTATGATGTGTGTTTCGGTCATGTTGATATTAAAAATATCTTTACAACTCTCTTATGTAGTTTTAGCTACGATTCCAGTTGTTATTATAGGTGTAATCATTGTTGCTAAGGTAAGCGAACCATTGAGTGAAAATCAACAAAAGTCGATTGACCACATTAATCAAATATTGCGTGAAAATATTACTGGAATTCGTGTTATTCGCTCTTTTAATAAACAAGATTATGAAAAGAAGCGTTTTTCTAATGAAAATGATTTCTATCGTGACCAGAGTGCAAAACTATTTAAATTGATGTCTTGTACGGAACCATCTTTTTTCTTTTTGATGAATATCGCAACGGTGATCGTATATTATTTAAGTTGTACTTTACTAAATACGGATGCGATTACATTAGGAAATGTAGTGGCTTTTGTCGAATACTTATTCCACGTTATGATGTCTGTACTGATTTTCTGTATGGTATTTATGATGTATCCTAGAGCCAATGTATCGGCTAAACGTATCATGGAAGTGTTAGATACAAAGCCGAGTATTGTTAATGAAAATGATTGTGTTTCATTAGATTCAATTCAAATACTAAGCTTTAAGGATGTAAGCTTCTCTTATCCAAATGGAGAAGAAGCCGTATTAAAGGATATTGATTTTACTTGTCATAAAGGACAAAAGATTGCCGTGATTGGAAGTACAGGATCGGGTAAGAGTACATTAGTAAAATTAATGAATCGTTTTTATGACGTAAGTCGAGGTTCAATTGAAATCAATGGTGTTGATATTCGTAAATATGATTTAGAGAGCTTACATGCACAAATTGGATATGTTGCACAAAAAGCACATATGTTTAAGGGAAGTATTCAATCGAATATTTGTTTTGGAAAACCTGATGCAAGTGAAGAAGAAATGGTTCATGCCGCAACGATTGCGCAAGCAAGTGACTTTATTTTGAAAAGAGAACATGGGTATGAAGATGAAATTGCGGAAGATGGAACGAATATTTCGGGTGGACAGAAACAAAGGTTATCAATTGCGCGTGTCATCTTAAAAAAGCCGTCACTCTATATTTATGATGATAGCTTTAGTGCGTTAGATTTTAAAACAGATGCAACATTAAGAAAGGCATTGAAACCAGAGGTAAAGGATGCAATCTTTTTTGTTGTTGCCCAAAGGATATCTACAATCATGGATTCAGATATGATTATTGTTTTGGATGAAGGTCAGATAATTGGAATGGGAACGCATGCACAGTTGTTAAAGGATTGTAGTGTGTATCAAGAGATTGCTCATTCACAATTAACACAAAAGGAGTTAGATGATTATGAAAGAAACTAAGAAAATGAAGTTTACTGAATGTTTATCTCATCTTTTTGTGTTTATTAAGCCCTATCGTTTTAAGCTGTTGTTTGGTATTTTAATGGTTATTACAGCCCAAGTAACCTTTGCATTAAATCCGACTGTAGAAGGTATGATCACAACACAGCTAGCATCGGATATTGCGGCACATCAACCAGTCCAGGTAGATAAAGTTATACATATCTTATGTATCTTATTTTCCATCTATATTGTGAAGACAATATCTCAATTTTTAATGGCCATCTTTATGACGGATGCCATTCAAAAAACGATGTTTGATGTGCGTAATGCGATTGAAGATAAAATCCATCATTTACCTGTATCTTATTTTGATAAGGAAAAGACGGGTGAATTGTTATCGCGTATCACAAATGATGTGGATACATTATCGAATGCTTTGCAACAAACTTTATCACGTGTGATTTCAGCTGTATGTACATTTACTTTTGTATTATTTATGATGTTTAGAATCAATGTACTTATGACATGCATTATTTTAGTGGCATTACCTGTTATTGCACTTTTATCGAAATTTGTAGTTAAGAAATCACAGCCACTATTTGATGATCAACAAAATACATTGGCTGATTTAAATGGTACAATTAATGAGCTATATGATGGATATAGTGAGATTCTTTCATATAATCAACAAAAACATGCTTTAGAGAGATTTCAAAAGGACAATGAAAGAATGCGTGGAGCTAGTTTTAAAGCACAATTTGTATCAAGTTTAATCAATCCATTGTGTTCTTTAATTACTTATTTAAGCATTGGCTGTGCAAGCCTTGTTGGATGTCTTCAAGTATTAAATGGAACGATTGCTCTAGGTCAGTTACAAGCATTTATTCGTTATATCTGGCAAATCAATGATCCGATTTCTCAAATATCCCAGTTATCAAGTGCTGTACAATCGGCTTTTAGTGCAATGTCACGTTTATTTACTTTCTTAAATCAACCAATTGAAGAGGATGTTGTATCTAAATGTCAAATTGATGAAGTACGTACCATTGAATTTGAACATGTACAATTTGGATATGATGACAATCTACTTATGAAAGATGTAAATATCGATGTACATCAAGGTCAAACCATCGCAATCGTAGGTCCTACAGGAGCAGGTAAGACAACATTGACAAACTTATTGTTACGCTTCTATGATGTAAAGGGTGGAAGTATTAAAATCAATGGTATCGATATTCGTGAATTGTCGTATCATGATTTAAGAAAACTATTTGCGTTAGTACTACAAGATACATGGTTGTTTGAAGGTAGTATTGAACAAAATATTGCGTATGGAAATGAGAAGGCGTTAAAGAATGAAATTGTAGAAGCCGCAAAACAAGCCAATGTTCACCATTTTATTCGTACTTTAACCGACGGCTATGATACTTTGATCAATGAAGAGGGAAGTAATGTGAGTCAAGGTGAAAAACAATTATTGACGATTGCACGTGCTCTATTAAAGAATCCGGAAGTCTTAATTTTGGATGAGGCTACAAGTAGTGTAGATACAAGACTTGAAAGACGTCTTCAAGGTGCAATGGATCGTGTCATGGAAAATCGTACTTGTTTTGTGATTGCACACCGTTTATCTACAATTATCAATGCAGACAAGATATTAGTGCTTGAACATGGAGATATTGTTGAACAAGGTACGCATGAAGAATTGTTGAATATGAATGGAGTATACGCAAGATTGTATAATGCTCAATTCGCAAAGTAAAAGTCTGATTTAATTCAGACTTTTTTTTGCCTTTGGCAATGGCCGTGGCAACATTGTTTGTATAATTTTTAAGATAATATAAATCGGAGTCATCCGATATAAAGCCAGCTTCAATTAATATCGCATCGACCTTATTATTGGCAATGACATACAATGGTGTTTCATTAGTATCTAATAAACCTCGATTGGTTGAATAATCGAGTTTATCGAGTTGCTTAAGAATTAAATTGGATAATTTGACTGTATTCTTATTGTTGAAATCAGAATAAATTTCATATCCATCGGCTTCATATTCACTTGAATTTAAATGTATCGATACAAAGAGATCGGCATTCCTCTTTTTGGCTAAATCACAACGCGTTTGTAAATTTTCTTTATTATCATTTGACCATGATACAGAGTCACTTGTACGTGTATATACAACTTTGTAGCCATAGGACTTGAGTTGTTTTCCAATAAGTAAAGCGATATCTAAATTGATGTCTTTTTCATAATCGCCATAGTTACTTACAGCCCCTACATCATATCCTCCATGACCAGCATCAATCATAATAGTTTCTTTCGTACTTTTGGCAGAAACGTTTATATTTGTTTCATTGAGTAAAGTAAAGGTGCATCCTATACAAAAAATCAAGAAGAGTGACATTAATAATTTTTTCATGGACTTATTAAAACATAGATTTCTTAAACATCTCTTTAAATTTACTGTCCCTTAAAATTAAGTTAAAACTGTACGTTTTAAAGAATACAGTGAAATGCTAATATAGGGATAAGTTTTAAAAAGGAGAAATTGATTATGACAAATGAAACAACAAGAAGAATTGCGAGAGTGGCATTGATGATTGCCTTGATCTTTGTGTGTACGTTCACGATTAAACTTCCAAATCCAGCAACAGGCGGATATACACATATGGGAGATTGTATGGCATTTCTTGCAGTGCTAGTCTTAGGTAAAAAAGATGGGGCTTTAGCTGCAGGTCTTGGAGCCGCATTAAGTGATTTATTAACAGGAGCTATGATTTGGGTACTTCCAACATTTATCTTTAAATTCATCATGGGATATATTATGGGTGTTGTACTTGAAAAGGGGAACAACGAAAAACTAGATTGGATTGTTGGAGCTAGCCTTGGTGGTTTGTTTCAATGTTTCGCGTATACATTATTTAAGATTCCTTTATTTACGGCAGCAGTCGCATTTGCGTCTGTACCTAGACTTTTAGCTCAAACGATTATGGGACTAGTTATTTATGCGATTGTTGCGAATATCTTAGCTAAATCTAAAGTATTATCTTTACAAGGAGTTGCCGCATGAAAAAAATCGATGCACATGCACATTTAGGCTATATTGGCGGATGGGCCAATGTTGGAATGGATGCAGATGAATTAATTTCATTGATGGATACATATGAAATTGAAACGACAATGATTTGTGTTTTGGATAATGAAGTAGCTTATAAGGCTATGCAGAAATATCCAGGTCGTATTGAAGGGTGTGTCTATGTAAATCCTTTAGATTCAGATTGTTTAGATTTGATTGATAAATACGTAAAGCTTGGTTTTAAAGCCATTAAATTGCAACCATTACGCCATGCCTATTGTGCGGATAGTGAAATTGTAGATCCTATATTAGATAAGGCCGAAGAATATGGAATTCCTGTTTGTATTCATTCAGGCCATCCACCATATTCACTTCCTTGGCAAATTGGATTACTTGCTGAAAGACATCCCAAATGTAAAGTATTAATGATTCATATGGGACATGGTCATGGAGTTTATATTGATGCAGCATTAAAAATGGCTAGACGATATCCAAATATTTACTTGGAAATGTCGGGTATGCCTATGCATACAAAAATTAAAGAAGCGTATGATACGGTTGGCCATGATCGAATTCTGTTTGGTACGGATGGTCCTTTCCATCATCCTACAGTTGAGATGCAAAAAGTATTAATGTGTGGCGTTGATGAACAGGGCTTAGAAGATATTTTCTATAATAACGCAAAGAAATTTTTTAATGTATAGACAAAACTAGTAACGGGTAAACCTTATCAATTTACCCGCTTTTTTTTAGCCTTCTATTTAACTATGGGGAGTGTTTTGGAGGTTTCTGTGAGGATGGTTTGCCCAAGTTGTAAAAAGAGAAGACCTTCATTGAAAGCACCTGCATCTAAGAACATCTGTGATTACATCTCGAATACATAGAACAAAGAGACTCAATGTTTCTTTTTTTTGTGCTTTATTGAGCACGAATAAGTAAACGTAATTCTTAGTTTCATGAAGTTTGAACAAATCTTTTTCTTAAAAGAAGCTGTTAGTTTCATGAAAACAGTTATAAAGCGATATAGGTTTTACAAGTTTTTATTGGTAATATGACGGTGTTACAAATTTTTTGTATGAAAAGTAAACACGATATATTTCCTCTCTACAAACCACTTATATTTTGTGTTAAAATAAATCAATAAATCGGAATTTATGGAGAAGACAATGATGGATAAAAAGACACAAAAAATAGGAGTGATTTGTTCAATTGTACAGATTATATTAAGCATAATATGCTTGATTTATAGTGCGATAAATCAAGAAAATATTATAATGTGGGTATTATTTTTATGCTCTGGAATTTTATCGTTAAGCTCGAATATTAGTAGAAACAATAAAAAAGAAGACGAGTGAGGAAGTGCAAATTATAGTTTATGATCGTATAGATTAAGACAAAGCGTATTTATAAATGAAAGGCTGAGAGATCAGTCTTTTTGTATAGTTTTCATATTTAATGGTATACTTTAAGAAATAGATAAAACCAAATTTAAGGAGTAATTATGGCTTTTGATTTTAAGAAAGAATATAAAGAATTTTATATGCCTAAAAATAAACCAGTGATTGTAAATGTTCCTGAAGCAAATTACATTGCGGTCAGAGGTGAGGGCAATCCAAATGAAGAAGGTGGAGCATATCAGCAGGCAATTGGCGTATTGTATGCGATTGCTTATACTTTGAGAATGAGTTATAAGACGGATTATAAAATTGAAGGATTCTTTGAATATGTAGTTCCACCACTAGAAGGATTCTGGTGGCAGGATGATATAGATGGTGTGAATTATGCAGATAAAGATTCATTTCATTGGATTTCAGTCATTCGATTGCCTGATTTTGTGAATGAAAAAGATTTTGAATGGGCTGTTGAAACAGCAACTAAAAAGAAAAAAATAGATTGTTCATCGGCAGAGTTTTTGACGATTGATGAAGGTTTATGTGTTCAAATCATGCACTTAGGATCTTTTGATGATGAACCAGCTACAGTTGCACTTATGGATGAATATTTAAAACAAAATGGATATGCGAATGATATGAATAGTCAAAGACTACATCATGAAATATATTTGTCGGATGCAAGAAAGGTTGCACCGGAAAAATGGAAAACAGTCATTCGACATCCTATAAGAAAGATTTAGATAAATTGGAATTTGGAGGGAATAAATTCATGGCATTAAAATTAATGAAAGGCAGTTTGCAATACAAAAATCAAATTATAGAAATGATTAAAGAATGGAAATCGTATAACGATACCCATAACGCAAATACTTCGCCATGGGCTATATTTAAAAATGATTATGATGATTTTGAATATTATCTAAATAATTTAGAAATATCAACTACGGATGATGGATTTGTTCCTGATTCTACTTTCTTTTGCTTAGATGAAGACCGGGATACCATGGTTGGTGCTGTTAATATCAGACATTACTTAAACGAATATTTATTGAAATATGGTGGTCATATTGGAGATGGTATAAGACCAAGTGAAAGAAGAAAAGGTTATGCAACCAAAATGATCAGCTTGGCTTTAGAAGAATGCAAGAAACTTGGTATGGATAAAGTTTTATTGGTTTGTGATAAAGACAACATTGGTTCTGTCAAATCAATTATCAATAATGGCGGAGTATTAGAAAACGAAGTTTTAAAAGAGGGTAAGCTAATACAAAGATATTGGATCATGTTGTAAATGTAAATTCCAGTTTGTCATTGTAGATAGTTTTGAAAGGAAGAGTTTATATGGATAGTAATGTTGCTGATAATATAAATACACTCGCAAAGTTTTTGGGAACACGAGATATTGATGCGTTAAATCAAGAAGAGTTATTTAAACGATATGGAATTCATCAGGTAGATGTGATGGTTTTATTTGGTGGAAGTATTCTTGAAGGTGGCGATGTTTTAGCTAGTGGAATTAAAAACTTCGTTGCGAAAAAATATATTATTGTTGGTGGAGCAGGACATACAACGGATACACTACGTCAAAGAGTTCATTTAGAATATCCGAATATTGAGACAACGGATTTATCGGAGGCTGAGATTTTTCAAAAGTACCTTAAACATGTATATGGATGCAAGGCGGACTATCTAGAAACCAAGTCTACAAATTGTGGGAATAATATAACGTATCTTTTGGATTTATTGAAAGAAAACAATATTTCGTTTAAAAGTATGATTTTAAGTCAGGATGCTTCTATGCAAAAGCGTATGGCTGCAGGATTAAAAAAATATGTCAATAATGATGTGACAATCATTAATTATGCCACTTATTGTGCTAAAGTATTGAACCAGAATGATGAATTGGTTTATGAAGAAGATTTACATGGCATGTGGACGATAGAAAGATATGTGAATTTGTTGATGGGAGAAATTCCTAGACTTTCAGATGATGCGAATGGCTATGGTCCGAATGGAAAGAATTATATTGCGCATGTGGATATTCCCGAACATGTGAAAATAGCTTTTGAAGAATTGAAGATAGTTTTTGGAAGTGAAACAAGAGAAGCAAATCCATTGTATGCTACAAATATGAATAAAAAATAGTTAACAGTATTATTTGAAAAGTGAGTAAAGAAGCTAAGAATTCGTTTAGTCGAATTCTTTTTTGTGTTTAGCACACAGGTGTTGACACTGCTAAAAAGGTGTTGTATAGTATTAGCAGGCAAAATATTAGAGTGCTAATAAAGGAGTGGTATTATGGCTAAGAAAAAACAGTTTAAAGCGGAGTCAAAACGTTTATTGGATTTGATGATCAATTCCATTTATACACACAAGGAAATCTTCTTACGTGAGCTTGTATCGAATGCGAGTGATGCGATTGATAAATATTATTATGAAAGTCAAGGTCATGCGGATGCAAGTCAATTTGAGATTCGTATTGAACCAAACAAGGAAGCTCGTACTTTAACAATTTCGGACACTGGTATTGGTATGTCAAAGGAAGAGTTAGAGGAAAACTTGGGTACAATTGCGAAGAGTGGTTCTTTGGCTTTTAAAGAGGAAATGAAGAAAAAAGAAGAAAACAACGATGAAGATGTTGATATCATTGGTCAATTTGGTGTTGGATTCTATTCTGCATTTATGGTCGCAAAAGATGTTCGTGTTATTACGAAAAAAGCAGGTAGTGATGAAGCTTATGAATGGGTAAGTGCTGGTGAAGATGGTTATGAAATCACACCTTGTACAAAGGAAACAAATGGTACAACAATCATTTTAACTTTAAAAGAAGATACAGATGAAGAAAAATATTCTCAATATTTAGAGACATATGAGTTAAAAGAATTGATTAAGAAATATTCAGACTATATTCGTTATCCAATCAAGATGAATGTAGAAACTCAGAAGATGAAAGAGGGTACTGAGGAAAGTGAAAAGCCTGAATATGAAACAGTGATTGAAGATCAGACTTTAAACTCAATGGTTCCTTTATGGAAACGTCAGAAATCGAAGATTACAGATGAAGAATACAATCAATTCTACAAGGATCATTTCTATGATTACCAAGATCCTCAAAAAGTGATTCATTTTAGTGTTGAGGGAAATACTAGCTTTACAGCTTTACTTTATATTCCATCACATTTACCTCAAGGATTCTATTCACAAGACTACAAGAAAGGGCTTCAATTATATTGTAGAGGCGTATTTATTATGGATCATGCCGAAGAATTGTTGCCAGATTCATTGCGTTTTGTGAAAGGTCTAGTGGATTCTCAAGATTTATCTTTAAATATTTCTCGTGAAATGCTTCAACATGATCATCAATTAAAATTGATTGCGGGTCGTATTGAAAAGAAAGTGTTGAATGAACTTGGAAATATGCTTGCCAAAGATCGCGAAGCGTATGAAAAATTCTTTGAAGAATTTGGTGTAAACTTGAAGTTTGGTGTCTACAACAACTATGGTATGGATAAAGAAAAATTCCAAGATTTATTGTTGTTCTATTCTTCAAGAGAAAAGAAATATGTTACTTTAAGTGAATATGTTTCTCGTATGAAAGAGGATCAAAAAGACATTTACTTTGTATCTGGTAAAGATGTTGAATTGATTGACAAGATGCCAGTTGTTCAAACATTGAAGAATAAAGAATTTGAAGTTCTTTATTTAACAGATGAAGTGGATGAATTTGTGATGCAGACATTGATGAACTACAAAGAAAAGACGTTCAGAAATGCGGCTCAAGGAGATTTAGATTTAGATACTGAGGAAGAAAAGGAAGCTTTAAATAAATCAAAAGAAGAAAATAAAGATTTATTGACATTTATGAAAGAGGCTTTAGGTGATGAGGTTGCTGAAGTTAAATTGTCAAATAAATTGACAGAGGATCCAGTATGCTTAACGGCTGGCGAAGGTATTTCTTTTGAGATGGAAAAGGTTTTCGCAAATATGCCTAACCAAAGTCCAATGCCAATGAAGGCTATGCGTATTTTGGAAATCAATCCAAATCATCCAATTTTTGAAACATTGAAATCTTTGTATGCTACGGATAAAGATAAAGTTAAAGAAGTTACTGAAGTATTATATGATCAGGCTTGTTTAATCGAAGGTTTCGCAATCAAAGATCCAATCGCATATTCAAAGAAAATCTGTGAATTATTAGTGAAATAATTCTATGCACAAACTTTCGAGTTTGTGCTTTTTTTTCTTTCATGATACATTTAATCTAGGTGAAGATTATGAAGTATCAAGAATTAGTGAAAGAAGTAGAAGGTGTTCGAAAACTAAAATTAAGTGAGCAGGAAAACTTTTATCGTGATGTATTAAATGAAAGTTCAAATGATTTAGAAGTTATGGTTGCGGCTACCTTTTATTTGGGCATGACCTTTTATTATGAAGGAAATTTTAATAAGGCAAAAGAGATTATTGAACCCATCATTTTGCAGTATCAAAGTATGCCATTTGTAAGAGAACTTATTTCTGCATTCAATTTAATGGGTGTCATGCTCTATTATGATGGTGCAAATGTTTCAAGTCGTTATTATTATGAAAAAGCTTTACAGATTGCCATGGAACATGAGGATGTTGGACATTATTGTTATGAATACAATAATATTTCAATTACGTATGTAAAGCAGGAAAAGTATGAAGAGGCTTTAGATAGTATTTTAAAAGCCAAAGAATACATGCTATGTTGTGTTGAAGATATGGGTGCCTATGTATATTTAAATTTAGCTTTGATTTACAACAGTCTAAATCAAGTGGATAAGGCTCTAGAAGCTTTTTATATGGGTTTAGATGAGCATGATGGTAAACATATTATTTTAGAAGATTATTTGAATTGTGGTATTGAATTATTTAGTAAATCCGGTATGGATTTTGAATTAAAAAGATGTGCTGATGAACTTGAAAAACGTATTGAGACTATGTATGCAGTAGAATATATCGATGCTTGCATTGCTCTATTTGATTATTATTTAGAGCAGAAGATGTTTGATCACGTTAAAGGCATCTTACAATATATGGATTCATATATGACAAAACATCCAGATGAGATTCGTTTAGGCTTGATGGTTGAATCTTCTCGATATAAATATGGCAAAGTTATTCATGATTCGGATATTATAATTTTGGCATTGGAAAGAAAAAATGCATATTATGAGAGAATCTTCGAAGAAGAACAAGTTCGTCGTTGCCATGATACAGAGCGTTATTTTGATATGAATCGAAAGCTTCAACTCGCTTTAGAAAATGAAACAAAAGCCAATCAAGTTAAGATGCGTTTTTTGGCAAGTATGTCTCATGATATTCGTACGCCAATCAATGGCATTATTGGAATGCTTCAAGTGATTCAAAGATGTGGTGACGACAAACAACGTATCAAAGATGCCTATGATAAGATGTGGATATCAAGTACGCACTTGTTGTCTTTAGTAAATGACATTTTAGATATTCGAACATTAGAAACGGATTCGGTTGTGTTGGAAAATAAATCGTTTAAATTAAGTCAATTATTAGGTAGGGTTCAAACTATTATTGATCTACAGGCATCGAATTATAAGATTGAATTGTTTATGAAGACGCAAATAGAACATGATCATTTGATGGGCAGTCCTACACATATTGAGAAGGTCTTGTTGAATCTTTTAAGTAATGCGATCAAATACAATAAGTCAAATGGTAAAGTGTATTTGTCTGTTAAAGAAAAAGCGGATTGTTTTGAATTTGTTGTCGAAGATACAGGAATAGGAATGAGTGAAGAATTCATTCAGGATAAATTATTCAAACCTTTTGTTCAGAAAAATACACGTATAGATGGTGCTGGTTTAGGCATGAGTATTGTGCATGAACTTGTAAAGAAGATGAATGGCACAATCAAGGTGGAAAGTAAAATTGATGAAGGTACTCAATTTATTGTTCAACTTCCTTTAGAGATTGATTTGAATCCTGTTGAGAATAAATCTTTAAAAAATGAAACGATGTCCATTGAGAATCTATCTATACTTGTTGTTGAAGATAATGATATCAATATGGAAGTGATTGAATTTATGCTTCAAAGTGAGGGTGCCATTGTGTATAAGGCTAAAAATGGTAAAGAGGCTGTAGAACAGTTTGATCAAATTCAAGATTTAGATTTGGTTCTAATGGATCTTATGATGCCCGTTATGGATGGGTATGAGGCCACTTTACAAATTCGAAAAAAAGATAAAAAGATTCCAATTCTTGCGATGAGTGCCAATGCATATATGCAGGATATACAGAAATGTTACAAGGTCGGTATGAATGGGCATATTAGTAAACCTTTATATTTAGAAGATCTAAAAGATCGAATCGTTCAAATAGTGTAAAAAGTCAGGGATTTCCTGACTTTTTTAAATGATGATACCATTACAATGATCAATTTCATGTTGGATGATTTGAGCTACAAAACCAGAATAGGCTTGTTTACACTTTTTAAAACATTCATCCTGATATTCAACTGTAATATTTTCATAACGCGTTGTATTTCTTTCACCATCTAGTGATAAACATCCTTCTTTGACTTTGTAAGGTCTAGATTTCTTCGTGATTTTTGGGTTATACATCACAACTTGTGCGGGGCCAATCGCAAAGATAATAATATTTTTAGAAACACCAATCATATTGGCAGCCCTACCAACGCACCGTTCCTGGTTTGCCTGCAGTGTG
>ENA-OPSQ01000286-OPSQ01000286.1-human-gut-metagenome-genome-assembly--contig:-NODE-286-length-47264-cov-3.670126_pt1 | contig 47264 bp, 40 predicted proteins | sample MGYA00241456_ERZ501904 | MGnify/ENA primary metagenome ERZ501904 (study PRJEB25962, sample SAMEA2042452) | human gut metagenome | biome: human gut; feature: human-associated habitat; material: faeces...
ATTCGCACTATCTTATAAAAACAGACTTTTTCTACAAGCTGGACCGCTCTTAATGAGCGGTTTATTTTTATCCCCTATAATAATTTATCGCATAACCGCCGTATGACAGCCGAAAATAAGACATAAAGCAAAAAACAGTTGCAAATGCGGCGGTAATAGTGTATAATAGAATATGAATATACTGCCTTAATAGCGGTAATTTTCAAATGTGAAAGGAAAAATCTATGTTACTTAATATAATGAACAGTCTTGGCGATCAGCGTAGCATTATCATCACTGTATTCGCTTATGCGGTGATCCTGCTTATTGCCATACCGATACATGAATGCGCACACTGCTTTGCGGCATATCTTTTGGGCGATGATACAGGACTTTATTCGGGAAGAATCACGCTGAACCCGATAAGGCACTGGGATCTCTGGGGTACTATAGGTATGCTTACTGTCGGACTAGGCTGGGGCAAGCCCGCACCCGTAAACCCCGTCAGAGCAAGAAAGGTTTCCGCAAGAACGTTCATGGCACTGACTGCGGCGGCAGGACCTTTATCCAATGTTGTACTCTCATACATTTTCGTACTTATCGGAAAGCTTGTATGGTTCTTCTTCGGTGCTTCAAATCCCGATGTTGTAGCATATGTTTACTACGCTTTTGATATGGCGGCAAGCATCAACGTTTCGCTTGCAGTGTTCAACCTGCTCCCCATACCGCCCTTGGACGGTTCAAGAATAATGCTCGTATTCTTAAAGGAAAGAACATATTTCAAGCTGATGCAGTACGAACAGTATATAATGATCGCCGTACTCGCTATCTGCTGGACAGGTGTACTTAATGCACCGCTGAACTTCCTTGACAATGCGGTTATGAGCTTTCTTGATTTTACAACCTCTTTTGTTCCGCTCGTACCTCTCGGAGCGTAAGAAATGCAGGAACTGAAATTCAAGCTGGAGGTCTATGAAGGACCGCTCGATCTTATGCTGAGCCTTATCGCAAAGCATAAGCTGAACATTTACGATATAGAGATCTCTCTTCTGCTCGAACAGTTTATGCTGTATCTTGACCGAATGAAGCAGGCCGATATAGAAATAGCGGGCGAATTTCTCGAAATGGCGGCAAGGCTTATCTACATAAAGTCAGCCGCACTTCTGCCAAAGCACGAAGCGGAAGAAATGAAGAAAGAGCTTCAGGGCGTACTGATAGAATACGCTATGTGCAAGCAGATAGCATTGCAGCTGCAGCAAAGCTGGGTAGGCGATGATGTATTCGTGCGTCCGCCCGTACAGGTGGAAGAAAACAAGGCCTATCTCGGCATACACGAGCCGGACGAGCTTTTTCTGGCAATGTCGAACTTAAACTACAAGGATGCGGTACGAAAAGCCGTGCCTCATGTAAAGCCTGCCATTGCAAAGAGCTTTGTCAGCGTATTCACAAAAATAGTATATGTGTTGAAGCGTATAAATGACGGTCATAAGGTTGAAGTAAATTCGTTATATAAGGGTCAGTCCAGATCGGACTGTGTGGCTGTGTTTCTGGCACTTTTAGAGCTGTCGAAGAACAGCCGTATAAAGTTTACCGATGACAACAAATATCTTCACTTTGTGCCTAAGGATAAAATTGAAGAAGAATTCTCTTTCGGAGAACCGGATGAAAGCGAGGCGGCAGATAATTGAATTACAATGAATCAATCTGTATAATAGAAGCTCTGCTGTTCGCATCGGGCGAACCGATTTCGCTTGACCGGCTGAGCGAAGCAAGCGGCATCGAGCCGGAAACGGTGGTAAAGCTGATTGACAGGCTTGAAAGGAAATACAACGTATCCGACAGTGCGATAAGGGTGCTAAGGCTTGAAAACTCGTATCAGCTTTCGACAAGAGAAGAATATGCACCTTATATAAAGCGTGCAATGGAAAACAAGCGTCAGGCAAGGCTTTCCCCTGCGGCACTTGAGGTACTGGCTGTAGTAGCTTATAATCAGCCCGTCACTAAAGCATTTGTTGAACAGGTCAGAGGCACTGACAGCTCCGGTGTTATAAACACGCTGGTAGAACGTGAACTGCTGTATGAGGCAGGCAGACTTGAACTGCCCGGCAGACCTATTACATACAAGACAACGGACAACTTCCTTCGCTGTTTCAAGCTTGAAAGTCTGGCACAGCTGCCAAGCCTTCCCGATGAAGACGGACAGTTAAACCTGAATGAGATCGGCACATTACAGCAAGACGGCGATTTTATTCCGGATGACAGCTTTGAGGAATAATCCGATTACTCCTGCGGATACTCTTATCGGAGTACCGTCCGCACACCAAACCGAAACGGAGGGCTTATGGGCTGGCTTATTTTCATAGATATATTGCTCATCATCATACTTGCTCTCATGCTGTCGGTAACAGTCAACGTACATCTGAACGATGAAACGAGAATAAAAATCAGATACGCAGGCATAACAATATTCTCTGTTTCTCCCGAAGACGAAAAACATAAAAAGCAAAAGAAAAGCAAGGAAAAACAAAAGAAATCGCCGGACGATAAAATCGATAACATTTCTGCGGATAACGAAAAACCGGTGCAGAATACCGAAAGCACTCCCAATAAAGCCAAAGAAAGCAAAAAAACGCATAAAGTCGGAAAAAAAGCAGATAACAACGGCAACGACGGTCTTCTATCAAAGCTCGGTCTGAGCGGCGACATCGGCGAAACAATCGAATTTGTAAAACAGCTCATCTCATCGGCGTCAAAACCGGTAAAACGGCTTATAGGACATATCCGTGTAAGTAACTTTTATCTGTTTATAACTGCAAGCGGAGAAGATGCGGCGCAGGCGGCGATGAATTACGGAAAAATAAACTGGCTTGTGCACACGGCTTTAGCGGTGCTTTACAATACCGTTAAGCTGAATGTGAAAAAGATAGATATTACCGCAGACTTTACATCGGGCAAAACGGAGTACGAGCTTTCGTGCAAAGTGAAACTAAGGCTCGGAACGGCCATAGGCTGTGTCTTGTGGTTTTTATTCAGAACAGCAAAATTATATTTGAAGATAAATTCAAAGAATGCAAATAAAACTGCAACGGCTGAAAGCAATACAAAGCCAAAAGCAGAGAAAGCGTGAGCTTTCGGAAAGGAAATCAAAATGGCAGAACAGCATCCAATCAACGGACTTATGGGAACTTCTATGGAGAAGATAAGAGAGCTTGTTGACGTTAACACTATAATAGGCGACCCTATCACCTCTCCCGACGGAACAATAATCATTCCCGTTTCGAAAGTCAGCTTCGGCTTTGTCGCAGGCGGCTCAGACCTGCCCACAAAAGCTCCCAAGGAAGTATTTGCAGGCGGAAGCGGCGCAGGCATCACGATAAATCCGCAGGCTTTTATCGTAGTACAGCGTGACGGTGACGTTAAAATGCTTGAGCTTGGTGCAACCGGCAACAGCGCTATTGACGGTATAATCAGCGGCGTACCCGACCTTATTTCCAAGATTAAGGCTATCTTCTCTAAGGATGACGAAGAATCAGAAGAAAAAACAGAATAATAAGCAATAACATCTGTCCTTTTCGCATAAGATATACCAAAACTATGCGGAAAGGACAACGTTATGCAAAGAAAGATTCTATCTGTCGCAGCTGCCGTGATTTTTACTTTTTCGGCGGCGACAGCAGCTTATGCCGAATGCACAGCACAGCTTGACTATCTCGAAAACTCCGACAAAACAAAAACGGACGTTTCAGCCGCCTGTGCTATTCTTATTGAGGCGGATACGGGAACTGTGCTTTTTTCTAAAAACGAAAAAGAACACAGACAGATAGCAAGCACGACCAAGATAATGACTGCTCTGCTGACCCTTGAGGCAGGAGAACCCGACAAGGAATTCGAGGTAGACCCGACTGCCATAAAGGTCGAAGGGACCTCAATGGGACTTCGGGAAGGCGATATTGTAACACGCAGAGCTTTATGCTACGGTATGCTTTTGCCTTCGGGAAATGATGCGGCAAATGCGGCGGCGGTAAATATATCGGGCAGCAAATCGGCGTTTGCCGTGCTGATGAATAAAAGAGCCGAAGAAATCGGTATGACCGACACGAACTTTGTCACCCCGTCGGGACTTGACGCAGACGGTCAGTATTCCTGCGCCTACGATCTCGCCTTGCTTACACGGGAGGCGATGAACAATAAGGACTTTGCAAAAATATGCGGATTGCCAAAAGCAAAGGTTTCTTTCGGCAAACCCAAAAGCGACCGCATACTCGTTAACTCGAACAAACTGCTCACAAGCTATGACGGCTGTATCGGAGTTAAGACAGGATTTACCGACAGTGCAAGAAGAACCCTTGTAAGCTGTGCCGAGCGTGACGGCGTAAGGCTTATAGCGGTAACGCTTAATGCGCCGAACGACTGGAGCGACCACGCAAAAATGCTGGACTACGGCTTCGAAAAAGTGACGCTTTGCGAAATGAAGTACGACTCATCCGCTCTTTCTTTGTCCGTTGTCGGCTCAGACAAGGAAACGGTCGGTGTTGAATGCGGTGCAGTAAAACTACCGCTGTGCAACGAACAGAAAGACAAAATAACCGCAGAAATATATATGCCGAAATTTATTTATGCAGGACTTGCCGCAGGCGAAAAGGTCGGCGAAATACATTACCTGCTAAACGGAAATACAATAGCAACAGCGCCGCTCCAAACGGTTGAAAGCTGTGTACAAAAAGAACGTAAAACGGATTTTTTTACCGTGATATATAAATTCATTGCAGGACTGCTGACACGCTGATACTGCATGGATACGGAATTTGAAAGGAATACGGAACAATGGAAAAAGTGAGATTACAGAAAATAATAGCAGACAGCGGCTACTGCTCACGCAGAAAAGCCGAGGAATATATCGAACAAGGCTGTGTAAAGGTAAACGGCAGACCGGTTTCTCTCGGTGACAAGGCCGATCCCAAGAACGATATTGTAACGGTAAACGGCGAAAAGATAGCTTCCTTAGGCACTCAGCTGAGATACATAAAGCTGTATAAGCCGAGAGGCTATGTGACCACTATGGCGGATACGCACGGCAGAAAGATAGTTACCGACCTTCTCGACGACATTGACGAGCGTGTTTATCCCGTAGGCAGACTTGACAAGGATTCTGAGGGACTTCTGATACTCACAAACGACGGTGCGCTAGCAAATGCCGTAATGCACCCGTCACGTCATATAAAGAAGCGCTACCGTGTAACCGTAAGAGGCGAGGTAACAGATGACAAGCTGACAACGCTTGCTTCAGGTGTTAAGATTGACACGGGCGTTACACTTCCCTGCACCGTTGCGGTACTTGCCGAAGAAGAAAACAGAACCGTGCTTGAATTTACGATTGCCGAGGGCAAGAACAGACAGATAAGAAAAATGTGCGAGGCTGTAAAATTACAGATAGTGCGTCTTAAAAGAAACGCTGTCGGAAATATAAAGCTTGGTATGCTGAAGCCGGGCGAATGGGCAGACCTTACCGCAGAAGAGTTAAAGGGACTGAAAGCGCTGGTTTCGAGCGACAAATCGGCCAAAAGAACGGGTAAAAAATGATTACGATACTTAAAAACAACATTATTACCGACAAGCTGGTGTTCGAGGCAAAGGACGGCGATACGCCTGTAGGCTCGGTCGTCTGCACGACAGACGGCGAAACACTGTTTGTGGAAAAGCTCGAAACACAGTACATAATGCTTGTTGACGGGCTTATGAGAGCCGCTATGAACTACGCTTTTAATCACCTTATAAATAAGTGTACCGTAAATATGCAATCCGAAACGGTGTGGAATGAACTTTTAAAACGTGGTTTTGTGCAAAACAACGATAATCACATCTCTGACATTGATAATTTTTTCACATCTCATAAAAGTTGCAAAAAATAGCGAATTTCGCTTGTTATTAAAGATGAAATGAGTTATAATTATACTTGAATATGATGTGCCCAAAGGCATAATTATAAACAGCGGTCGGCTCTTATTTTCAGCAGCTTACCGCTTCACAGAAAAGCGAGAACGGAGGAATTCTGGCAATGAAGAAAACAATTGCTGAAATGGAGCAGACAGCCGCAAGCGAAGCTGCAAACAAGCTTATCTCTCTGTTTGACGAGGACAGCTTTGTCGAACTTGGCAAATTTGTCGGAGCAAACGGTGAAAAGACAGGCGTTGTAAGCGGTTACGGCTATGTTGACGGAGCAGTCGTATATGCGTACGCTCAGGACACAAGCGTTAACGCAGGTGCGGTAAACACTGCGGCAGCTCTCAAAATCAAGAAGGTTTACGAGCTGGCACTTAAAAACGGCGCTCCTGTTATCGGTATCTTTGACTCAAAGGGCGGAGATATCAAGGAAGGTATGAAGACACTCGGTGCATACGGCGAGATAGCCAAGATGAGTGCGGCACTTTCGGGTGCTGTTCCCCAGATAGCTGTAGTAGACGGCCTTTGTGCAGGCACAGCCGCTATGATAGCTTGTATGGCTGATGTGGTCATTATGACAGAAAAATCAGAGCTGTTCATGACAGCACCTTTTACAGCCGATGATAAGACGGCAGGTGCAGGTACAGCCGAGAATGCCGCAAAGTCAGGTGTAGCGGCTATTCTTGCAAAGGACAGCGATGAAGCTATAGCTAAGGCTAAGCAGTTATTATCCGTTCTCCCTGCGAACAATCTTGAAACAGCAGGAAACGATTATTATATGGAAAATGATGCGGCTGTATCGGCTGATCTCAAAGGCATCGAGCTTATCAGCTCGGTAGCCGACAAGGAAAGCGTTATTGAGCTTTACAAGCAGTTCGGTACATCTGCGGTTACCGCAATAGGAAGCCTTAACTGGAGAACAGCAGGCTTTGTTGCTACAAACAACGGTGCAAAGCTGACAGCAGACGACAGTGCAAAGATTGCACGTTTCGTTACTCTTTGTGACGCTTATTCAATCCCCGTTGTTACATTCGTTGACAGCGAAGGCTTTGAGAAGTCAAGTGCGGCTGAGCTTGCAGGAAGCATCCGTGACAGTGCAAAGCTCGCACAGGCATACGCTTCCGCTACAACAGCAAAGATTGCAGTTGTAACAGGCAAGGCTTACGGCAGTGCTTATGTTGCACTCGCAAGCACAGCGGCAGGAAGCGACTTCACATTCGCATGGGAAGGTGCGGTTATCGCTCCCACAACTCCCGAAGCGGCAGTTGTCTTCTTAAACGGTGTTTCGGAAGACAATGCAAAGCAGGCTCAGGAATATGCAGACAACGAAGCAGACGCATTCACAGCTGCAGCTAACGGCTACGTTGACAGAGTTATCACAGCCGAGGATACTAAATCCGCACTGACATCTGCAATTGAAGCAACATCTTCAAAGAGAGTTGTTACTCCTGCTAAAAAGCACGTTAACTTCGTATATTAATCGACATAAGAAAGGATTTTTGTTATGAAAAGATACAATATCACAGTAAACGGTACCGCTTATGATGTAACCGTTGAAGAAACAGACGGCAGTGCAGCACCTGTTGCCGCACCCGCAGCAGCTCCCGCTCCCAAGAAGGCAGCAGCTCCCGCTGCTCCCGCAGGCGCACAGGGCGGCGTTAAGATTAACGCTCCTATGCCCGGTACTATCGTAGACGTTAAGCTCGCAGTAGGCGCTAAGGTTACAAACGGTACAGTAATCGCAGTTCTCGAAGCTATGAAGATGGAAAACGACGTTGTAGCAAGCTGTGACGGTACAATTGCAAGCATCAATGTTACAAAGGGTCAGTCTGTTGAAACAGGCACACTGATTGCAACAATCAATGCGTAACTCTTGATTGAAAGGAATAATAAAGGTTATGGCAAAAGTAGGAATTACCGAAACCGTACTGCGTGACGCTCATCAGTCGCTTATCGCAACCAGAATGACTACAGAGGAAATGCTCCCTATCCTTTCCACAATGGACAAGGTAGGCTATCATTCGGTTGAATGCTGGGGCGGTGCTACATTTGACGCATGCTTACGTTTCTTGAACGAAGACCCCTGGGACAGACTGCGTATATTAAGACGTGAAATGCCTCACACAAAGTTACAGATGCTTTTCAGAGGACAGAATATGCTCGGTTACCGTCACTATGCTGACGATGTACTGGAATATTTCGTTCAGAAGTCTGTAGCAAACGGTATTGATATAATCAGAATTTTCGATGCGCTCAACGATATAAGAAACCTCGAAACAGCCGTTAAGGCTGCAAAGAAGGAGGGCGCACACGCTCAGATAGCTATCTCTTACACACTCGGTGAAGTATTTACAGAACAGTATTACATCGACTATGCAAAGAGAATAGAAGAAGCAGGTGCAGATTCTATCTGCATCAAGGATATGGCGGCTCTGCTTACTCCTTATGAAACAGAAAGACTTGTAAAGGCACTCAAGAGTGCTGTAAATATCCCGATCCAGCTCCACACACACTACACATCAGGACTTGCTTCAATGTGTCTGTTAAAGGGTATCGAATCGGGCGTTGACGTTATAGACACAGCAATGTCACCCTTAGCGCTCGGCACATCGCACGCTCCCACAGAGTCAATGGTTGCCGCATTACAGGGTACAGAGTACGATACAGGACTTGACTTAAAGCTCCTCACAGAGATAAGAGAATACTTTATGACGCTCCGCAAGAAGTACATCGACAGCGGTCTGCTTGATCCCAAGCTCCTTGCAGTTGACGCTAACGCTCTTATATATCAGGTTCCCGGCGGTATGCTTTCAAACCTCCTTTCTCAGCTTAAGCAGGCAGGCAAGTCTGACAAGTTCGAGGAGGTTCTTAAGGAAGTTCCCCGTGTAAGAGCAGACGCAGGCTTCCCTCCCCTTGTTACACCTACATCACAGATTGTTGGTACACAGGCTGTATTCAATGTAATTCTCGGTGAGCGTTACAAGACTGTAACAAAGGAATTCAAGGGTCTTGTAAAGGGCAGCTACGGTAAGACACCCGCTCCCATTGACCCCGAGTTCAGAAAGAAGATTCTCGGTGACGAACAGCCTATCGACTGCCGTCCCGCAGACCTTATCGAGCCTGAGCTTGAAAAGCTGAAGGCTGAATGCGCTAAGTGGTCACAGCAGGACGAGGACGTATTAAGCTACGCTATGTTCGGTCAGGTAGCTGAAAAGTTCTTTGAAAAGCGTAAGGACAAACAGCTTGGCATTGATGCTGAACACGCTGATAAAGCTAACAAGGTAATGCCCGTATAATTTAATTTAACTGCGGCAGGTTGAAATACACCTGCCGTTTTTAATAATCTGAAAAGGACGGAAATATGAACAGACGCAGACGCACAGACGAACCCGTAAAGAATATACACAAAGAAACCGAATATCACACTGTAGTGACCGATGACGGAACGCAGGACGAGGGCTTTAACTGCAAAGCCTGCGGAAAATTCATTACGGTCAGGGATTGCGGAACAAACAACCGTAATCACTGCCCCCACTGCTTATCAAGCATACATCTTGACAACATACCCGGCGACCGCTCAGCCGATTGCGGAGGGATAATGGAGCCTATCAGCATTTATGTCCGTCCCGACGGTGAATGGGCGCTGATACACCGCTGTAAGAAATGCGGCGAGCTTAAAATAAACAGGATTGCCGCAGACGATAACGAATATCTGCTGTTATCGCTTGCCTGCAAGCCGCTTGCAAATCCGCCTTTCCCGCTCAGTGCTTTATCAACACCTTTCGGCAAAGAAGACAAATAAGCATACAGACACCAAAACGAGCCGTTGCACAAATAAAGTGCAACGGCTCAATTTTATTCACGGCATTGGCTCAATCCAGAACAGCGCCTCCCCATTCAATAACCGTAAAGCCTTTACGAATGATTGGCGTAATTTCGGGCGGCGTTATTTCATCACCGCTGTATTCGGCAAATCCGAACCATATACGGTATATGCTGTCAGTCTTTACCGAGAAAGTCAGCGGCATCGCATTATCAACACCTTCGGTCATCATCGGATACATGACATAATCCGTGCCGACTTTAAGATAATCCGCCCAGTATTCAATGAAGTCTGCAGTTTCCTGCTCATTAAAGCCGTAAGAAGTCAGTATTTCACGGAAGGCTTCCGCACGTTTATTTGCAGGAATAATGAAGCCTTCTTCGGTCGAAAACGCTTTCCTTTTCACAAGAGCTTCGTAGAACAGATAACCGTAGCTGTTTTTATCCTTATCGGTAAGCGTGCCATCCGGCGATGCCGTTACCGTCCATCCGTCATTATATTCGGGAATCGACAAGGTAAGATAACCCGGTTTACCGAATGTGACCGTTATTTCTGTTTCGGTTTCGGGATAAAGATATATGTTCGGTTTTTTCGCCGTAACGTGATTCGGCAGGATTGTACTGCCTGCCTTAGGAGCCATATTCAGCAGTTCGTCACGCAGCCACTCAAACTCCTTTTCACGTCCCTCCCTTACCATCTGCGCATAAAAGTTCAGCTTATCATAATAGCTCTTTTTCCACCAGTCATCTAACGACCATTCGGCATCTCTCGACGGATAAAACACATTCTGAAACAGGTCTGTATAATAATCGTTGACATTTTGAAGTGTAATATCGACCGTTCCGATAAGCGTACTGTGATTGGCATAATCCAGTAAGGCTGTCTGCGTTGCAACATCCGACCAATTCTTCACTGCCTCGCCAAGCAGTAAGTTCATACCCTTTACCGTTCCCGTCGGGTCCTTATCCCCCACAGCCATATCCGCCCAGTTCATCATAGCCTGCCATGCGGTAAGCGTATCGTATGCTGTTGACAGTGCCGGGTGTGATGCGTAGGGATTATCCTGCGGATGAGTAAGCTGATTCGCCGCAGATAGCGAATCCATTAAATTTGTGGCGAATCCTGCGGCGGAAAAGATTCCGTCGCCTGTCTTCACCGCATCGCCGTAGCTTGTTTCAAAGCCGGGCGTATTTTTTACGCTATTCCAGCTCTCTCCTGCCAGATTAAAACCGTCTGATATATTGTTGCCGTAATCGTTCCAGAAGTTAAGCGAGGCTGTATACGCTTCGGTTGCGGAAGAACTGATCTGGCCGATAACATCGGTAGCAGAAGGCGTCGTAACCGGTCTGCCTGCCGTATCTCCTCCGTTTGCAAAAGCGGTAAACGACAAAGCGGTTATTGGCAATATGCCGCTTAATATAAGCGAAAAGGTCTTTTTTCTCATTATCACACCTCCCTTGCTACGCATTCCTGATATGTTTCGATAAGGCTCAGCAGATAGCTGTCTTTTCCTGCCAGCGCCTTTGCGTCCGACAGATATTTCACCGCCGCCTTATAGCTTCCTCTGTCATAGGAGATTACCCCAAGGTAGCACAGCGAATAACCGTCCGACAAGTCGAGAAGATGCGCTTTTTTCAAATAGTATATTGCTGATGTATTGTCATTGTTTTCGTAATAGGAAAGTCCCAGCATCAGATGCCCCTTTGCCCAGTACGGATGCTCGGCAACTGCGTCAAGCAACGTGCTGACTACATAAGAGAAATTGCCCTTATCGAATTTGTTGTACCATTCTGCCATTGTGCAATAATAATCTATGCTTGTTATATTCTTGAGCTTAAAAAGCATCGACCTGCTCTTATCTGCTTCTTCCGCTCGCATATAGTATTGTGCAAGACAGAGTGCGGAAGAATCGTCCTCGCCGTAAGCTTCGACATAATCAGCATATTTTTCTTCGGCGTTCTCCGCTGTTTCGGCACTGACCATTTGCCCGAGAAGTATCTCTTTTCGCCGCAGCGTGCCCGTGCCTGAGTCTGATGTAATAAATAAACAGCACACAACCGATATAACAATTCCCGCAAGAGCCGATACGTTGCCAAGATACTTCTTCCGCTTTTTAAGCACGAAAGACAATACTATCCCTGCCGCCGACAGCAGCATTCCGACAATTCCGAGCCAGACAGTACCTCCCAGAAAGAAGGTCTGCATTGTCAGAATAAGAAAGATTACAATTGAAATAATAATCAGCATTATTCATTTCCCCCTTTCTGCGATGCTTCATGTTGCTTTTCTATCATTGCTTTCGCACCCTCACGATATGAATACGGATGGATACCTATACCCTCATAATCACTGTAATAATTGAACCACGGACTAAGACCGATAGCAATCTCTGCGGCGGTATAGGCATTTTCCCACTCCTCCAGTTCCTCGTATGCGGCATAAAGCGCATACCATATCATCGGATCATCGCTCTTATAATCTATCGCTTTTTTGTAAGCCGCCACAGCCTCATCGTATTTTTCCTGTTGCATAAGCGTCACGCCCTTGAGATAATAAGGATAACACAGCTCGCCACGCTCTGAAATTACCCGATCAGCAGCGGTAAGCGCCGTTTCCATCGCCTGTGTATAGGCGTCATCATAGATAGAATGACCGCCGTAAGACGGGTAGCAGGCATTGACATAAGCCTCCAGATAATTCTTCAGGAACTCGTCGCTGTTAAGCTTATTTATCTGCTCATCGCTGAGAAGGCTGTATTTTGCTTTTGTGGTTTCGGTATCCACCACCAGCAAAGAAAAGTAGGAATGCAGTAATTCGTCCGCTTTTTTAGGATACTCGCTCGTCTTTACCTGCTTTGCAAGCTCCAGTACATACTCTGCGGAAGCATCAAATTCTCCGCTTTCAAGCGTTGCCGCCGCCGCATAATAGAGGGGAACGGGGTTAGTATCGTCCTGTACCTCTTTTGCGAGCTTAAGACATTCATCGTACCGTCCCGTTTTTAAAAGCGCATACATAGTATTTTCACGAATAAAGAAATTGTCGAATTCCTTGAGTGCTTCCAAGCCGTAATCCGCACACTTGTCAAGCGCCAATGCCCTAAGATAAGTCTGCATAACCAGCTTTTTGATACCGAGCCGTTCCTCTTTTGTTATGTCTTTTCCGAGCTGCTTTTTGAACTGTTTTTCAAAGTTTTCGACTACGGCAAGAATCCTCTTATCATCAGAATAGTCAGCAGTGAGGTAAAGCGAATGCTGCTCCTGATTGTTATAAAACATAACCGCTATGTAGCTCCATACGAAGTCCTCAGGAGCCTCCAGTGCCTTTTCGACAGCTTGGCTTACAAGCTGATAGGTGATACCGGTACCGACAGAATCGGCTATATTTGTGCCGTTTGTAACACCTACCCGCATTTTAGCGAGCATCTCGGCATATTCAAAGCTGTTTTGGTAAGAGAAAGCCGTTTCGATCACTTCTGCCATAACTGCGACATTTTCCGCAACATCGGGCAGTCCGCCGACATATATTCCGTTTGCCGCTAAATTCGTCAGTATTTCTGTACGGCGATTTTTCTGCTCAGCCGTCAGCTCATCGGCATTTTTATATTCTGCAAGCATATCAAAGCAGAAATCGGTATCCTTTATATAGCCTGCCGTATAATACTTCTCCATAGTTTCAAGTCGGTCATCGGTGTGGTTTGCGTAGGTATCAAGATAAGCCAGCATCTGATTTGTTGCTATCTCGCTCTCGGAAATATCATTCCAACCGCCGTCGGCTATTTTTTTCCATATCTCAAGCTCACGCTGAATCTCCCTGTAGTCGTTGACTGCCGTGATGATGTTTCCTCCGAGCAAGTTATAGCACGCCGTATTTGTACGGCTGTAGTATTCAGCCTTCAGCCTGTCGGAAGACGAAACCGTTGCGGGAAAAGTCATCACGGTGCAGATTGTAAGTACTGCCGCACCTACAGCAGTCGGTATATAACCAAGCCTTGATTTCTTCGTTTGTGCCGATGTGATTTGTTCATCCGTTCCTGCCTTTGACAGATTCCCGAGACACACAAATTTAAGTACGGGAACAATCAGCGTCCAGCAGAACACCGCATAGACAAGTTCGGCTATGAGCTTTATACACCACACCCTTTTTTGTGCAAAGGTCGATTCAATACACAGCCCGAAAATATACGGCAAAAGATACGCAAAAACGATTGCAAGCAATATGCATACCGCTGTCAAAAGTAGCTTTCTGCCGACTTTTCCTTTAATGACGCCGTTAATAGCACAGCTTAGAAGATAAAACGAAAGTCCGAGCAGTATTCCGCCGGCGGCTATCCCCATAAATTCACCGACCGTTCCGAAGCACTTGACAAAAAGCACCGTCAGGAGTTTTCCGCCATACAGTGCCGCTATACAGTGAATACAGCCCTTAAGCCATACTGCGACAGCCTCCTTTGCCGTTTTTCCGATTGAGCAAATTGCGAAAAATGCGAAAACGAAGGCACATACAACGCATAACACATCGGCAATAAACACCGTACCCGCCGCTAACGATTCTTTCTTTATGCAAAGCAAAACGGTCTTTATCAGATCGGGTAAAATGACAAGCGATGCGATTATTCCGAAAATCCACCTTGCAAAAGCATTTTTATATGCTCCTGCGAAATATTCTCCTATTCTTTTCATAGGCAATTCCTCCACTTGTATTCTTTATGATTTGATTTTGCTTAAAACAAGCTCGTTTTCAAGATATTGCGATATGCTGTCGGCTACGGCTGTTATAGCTCGTTGCACGCCGGATTCCGACAATCCCTCGCACTGTCTGACCATCGTTACGGATAATTCGGTACCTTCCTCCTGCCTGCTCACCGAAACGGAAAAAAGGCTTGAATTTCCGTACACCGATATTTCCGATAATATGGTCGATGCGTCCTCTTTTTTATATTCGGCGCCGTTTTTGTCCAGCACTTCGTAAATTGCAAGTATCACATACTGCCGATTATACGGAAGTGTTCGTTTTGTTGTTTTTTTGTCCGGCAAAGCACAGTGCCGCATATTCATAATCCGCTCCCCTTTCTGAATATATCCTATTGCAAGCTGTCATCGTGTCGTTTCATACACCGTTTGTTATTGTAATTATATCTGAATAACGCTCCGCTGTATATAAGGGAAGTCCGCCAATCTGCAAAAAACAGGTTGGCGGACTTCCGCCATTTTATAAAAATCGGCATAACAATGCGGTTTTTACTATATAACACAAAAATACCTCCCGCCTGAGCGGAAGGTACGAGCATTCAGATATTTTATATGTTGTTGTAAAGAGATACAAGACCGATACGGGATTTAGTTCCCGTTTTTCCGTATATGGCGGATACATACCGCTCAAGAGTTCGTCTTGATATGTACATATTGTCTGCTATCGTCTGTAATCCGTCCTCGGTGTTTACCAACAGCCCGAACACCTCGGCTTCTCTCGGAGTGAGCGAAAATTTTTCCGACAGCTTTTTCAATATCTCTTTGTCGCTCAGTTTGTCGCCGCCTGTTGAGGAAAGCTCATCAAAAAACGTTTTTCTCTTATTGGTATAGAAAAATGCGGCGATGCTTGCCAATACAAATAAAATTAGCTCAATGGTGATTATTGCAATGTCATTGTCCGAATTCAAAAGGGCAAGAGAACCTGCCGAGATCAGCACGGCGACAAAATTATTGACTGCTCTGCCAACCCCCGACAAAAGCTCGGGAGTTTTTGAATAACGGGCAATTTCCATAAAAGAAGCGGTAAAAAATACAACAAAGAAACCTGCGGATAAATAAAAGTTAACCAACCCCAGCATAATCGGCCCCGCAAATCTGAGAATAACAAGGCAGATGGTTGACAGGATCATTACGCAGTACATAATCATACTCATATACTTTCTGCCGTCAAAATCGAACAAAAAGCCGGCCGCAAGTCCGCTGAGCGCCAGGAGTATTCTCGGCCACTGTCCGATATTCACCACACCGTTTGCGTGATAAAGGGTAATTGCATTATCCATTGTGCTGAAAATACAGGTCATAAACGCAACCAAAAAAACAAGTAAAACGCTGATTTTTACGACTTCTTTACCCGCCTTATCGGTTTTCTCGTCAGCTTCGTTTTTCGGAAACGCAGGAACGATGCTGTTCTTTTCTGCTCTTATCAGCATAACGGCCAGTAGCAATATAAACAAAGAAAGCACCGCAGCTTCGATAATATCAATGTGGATCAGGTTATTATTAGCAATCTGGAGCAATGTTCCGAGCATATAGGATAAGCCTGCAAGACGTGCGATATAAGTGTTATCCTCCAACAGACACAGCGATTTATAAAACACCGCACTTCCGAAAAGACCGAGAATCAAAAACAGTACAAGCCCCATACACAATGTAAATGCGTAAGTGCTGTGACGGCATATCAGAAAAAGACAAACGACCGACAGCACTGCAGCCACAATAGAAATTACAGATTGCAGAGCCTTTTTGCAAAGCCTTGAATACAGAGGGTACAAAGCAAATCCCACCACGCTTGCACCGAGAGCGTAATTCTGAGCGTTTACCGACTTATCGCCAGATACGGTGCAGGAAATCATATCAACAAATAAAAACTCAGCCTCCAAAAAGGTAAAAGTAAACAGGCTCATCAATATGACAGCTTTTATACGGGAAACCCTGTTTTCCTTGTTAAAGGCATCGCTTTGCCTGATTTTTTTCAAAATGCTGTTCATAATCTTTTCCTCTTACCTATATCGGACGCAAATTCCTTAATACTGTCCGGCTCACAGGCACCGCCGAAATTTCGGCGGCGATATTTCATTCCTGTTTATTCGTTTATTATGGCTTACCCTAAAAACAGGAACAGCCGACTTTTACTGTCAAAAATATAATAACACATTTTACAAAATAACACAAGTGCCTGCAGGACAGGGATTTGTTTTTACTGCCGCTGTTACTTCTTAGCCGATTGCAACAAATGTCAAGGCTTCTGCACAGCAAAAAAATAAACCGCACAACAATGCGGTTTTAAAAATCAAATTCTTATACTGCCCTACGCAGCTTTAAAGTCTTAGCTATAAAACCTCCGGTTTTGCGGTCTGAAGATACTCTGATAAAACATCCCTTCATATTTATGAGCTTTCTTTCTGAATAAAAGTCCACGGCAACACCTCGGACGTAACCTCCTTGCCGTTCAGAATATCAACGAGCTTCTGAGCCGCAATTCTGCCTATGTTTCTGTCCTCATAGGAAAGCGATGTTATCGTGACCGGAGAGATCCGGCTAAGATTACTGTTGTCAAAGCTGACTACTGCAACGTCCTCAGGAACACGTCTGCCGGCAGAAAGCAGGCACTTAATAAGTCCGAACGCCACCTCATCGTTATAGCATACGACCGCCGTATTATCGCCAAGCCGATTTAATACCTCCTGAGGATTATTGAAAAGATCCTCCTTCGTTTCGGTAATGTACCAGAACACATTCTCATCGGGGATTATCAGACCGTTGCGAAACAGCTCCGAAATAAAGCCTGAATACCGCTGATGACCTTGAATGTCATCGCTTTTGAAAAAGCCTGCGATTTTTGTGTGACCACGTTCAATAAGATGCCGCACAAGCTCCGCACCGCCCGCCTGATTATCCGCACATACAGAATATGTGCCGCTGAGCGACGGGTAATATCCGTTGAAAAATACTACAGGTATATCCATTTCTATCAGTTTTTCGTACAAATCGAAATTAGGATTCGGCATAGCCGATTTTGTACCCTCTATCAGTATTCCGTCAACGGGATTCTTGAGTATTTCTTCAAGTATCGCACGCTCGTTGCAAACACAGTTGCGTGTCGCAGAAAGAACAGCGGTATACTTGTTTTCGGATAATACATCATTCACTGCCCGCAGCTGACTCGGGAAAATATAGTCGCTGATGTATGTTGCAACCACAGCTATCTTTCCTGTCCTCGGATTAAGCCGCTTCGGCCGTACCACCGAGCCGCTCCCCTGACGCTTTATTATAAGATTGTCCTCTACAAGAAGCGACAACGCCTTGCGTATCGTCTGGCGGCTCACATCATACTGAGCTGTCAGCAGCTCCTCGGTAGGAATCGGCTGTCCCTCTTTATACACACCGTTTTCAATATCGTTTTTAATTGCCTGTGCAACAGCTTCATATTTAGTCATAATTATCACCTCTATGCAAAGCACAAGTTCGTACAAAAGAATACAAATTTATTCACATATATAATACAACTTTGTCCGTTGTTTGTCAAGCAGTTTTTACTCAGCACGATATTGGTAAGTCAGAAACATCTGTTTTGTGACAAATGCACAAATCGTTCCGGCAAAAATGTTCAATTTATACATTGCATTTACTTATCTTTTGTGTTACAATAAAAAAGCAATACAGACAAAACTTAAATTTGTAACAGATTTATCTATAACTTGTCTTTTAAATTTACAGCAGAAGATATACGTCTGTTTGCAAAGATAACGAACACGGAGCTTGTTATGATTGATGGCAAGACCGACATAAACAGTTTTGAGCAGCAGCTTGAATCGCTTGATGCTACTGCAGCTCTCAAGAGGTGATAATATGACAATACAAGAGAAGATACAAAACGCAAAGACATATCTCGGAATCGAATTCGGTTCCACCAGAATAAAGGCAGTGCTTATAGACGACACATTTGCCCCGATTGCTTCGGGCAGTCACGAGTGGCAGAACCGCTATGAAAACGGCGTGTGGACTTATTCCCTTGATGACATCACAACAGGATTACAGCAATGTTATGCGGCACTCACAGAGGACATACGGCAGAAGTTCGGAGTAACTCCGACTACCTACGGCGCAATTGGTATTTCCGGAATGATGCACGGTTATATGGCATTTGACAAGGACGATAACTTGCTCGTTCCGTTCCGCACATGGCGTAATACTATCACAGAGCAGGCGGCATCCGAGCTGTCAGAGCTTCTTAGCTTCAACATTCCACAGCGTTGGAGCATAGCTCATCTCTATCAGGCAATACTGAACGGCGAGGAACACGTCAGACATATTGCTCATATCAATACGCTTGCAGGCTATATCCACTACCGCCTTACCGGAAAGCGACAGGTCGGCATCGGCGAAGCGTCCGGCATCTTCCCTGTGGACACCACCGGTTACAACACAGACTACATCAAAAAGGTTGATGAGGTGCTTTCGGCAAAAGGTTTCTCAGTAAAGCTGACGGAAGTTCTTCCTTCAGTGCTTAACGCAGGCGCAAAGGAGGCATTCCTGACCGCCGACGGTGCTAAGCTGCTCGACCCGACAGGTACACTGCAGCCGGGAGTTCCCTTATGCCCTCCCGAAGGTGACGCAGGTACGGGAATGACAGCGACCGACAGTGTGCTTCCCCGAACCGGAAACGTATCGGCAGGCACCTCGATATTCGCTATGCTTGTTCTCGACAAGCCGCTTAAGGGCTACTACCCGGAAATTGACGTAGTGACTACTCCCTGCGGCGCTCCCGTTGCTATGGTGCATTGCAACAACTGCTCCTCCGAGCTTGACGCATGGGTGAAGATATTCGGTGAATTTGCACAGCTCAGCGGTCACCCTATCGCAAAGCCCGCACTTTATGATATGCTGTATTATCACGCACTGACGGGAGATCCCGACTGCGGCAACACCGTTGTGTATAATTTCCTTTCAGGCGAGCCTGTTGCAGGAGCGGAAAACGGCAGACCGATGTATTTCCGCACTCCCGACGGAAAATTCAATCTTGCAAATCTGTTCCGTGCGGAAATATACTCTACTATGGCGGCACTGAAGCTCGGAATGGATATACTTTTTGAAAAGGAGCAGGTTTCCGTTGAAAAAATAACAGGACACGGCGGTCTGTTCAAGACAAAAGGTGTTGCACAGCAGTTCCTTGCCGATGGGCTTGGCTGCGCCGTTTCAGTTATGAAGACCGCCGGAGAGGGCGGCGCATGGGGAATGGCTCTGCTTGCGGCATATACTGTATGTGGCGGCGAAAAATCACTGTCGGAATTCCTTGACAGCGAGGTATTCGTCGGTATGGAATCCACCACGCTTCAGCCCGAAAAAAACGGTGCAGAGGGATTTGCAGAATTTATGGAAAACTACAAACGTGGACTTGCGGCACAATACGCAGCGGCAAAGTAAGAAAGGACGCAATATGTTAGAGAAATTAAAGCAGGAGGTGCTTGAAGCCAATCTTCTGCTCCCGAAATACAACCTTGTAACGTTCACCTGGGGAAATGTTTCCGCAATTGACCGTGAGAGCGGAATGATGGTGATCAAACCCTCCGGTGTACCGTATGAGGAAATGACTGCCGAGGATATGGTGGTGGTCGAACTTGCAACAGGAAAAACAGCCGAAGGCAAGTGGAAGCCGTCCAGTGACACGCCTACTCATCTCGAGCTATATCGCTCCTTCTCAGCTATCGGAGGTGTCGTACATACCCATAGCCGCTGGGCTACTTCGTTCGCTCAGGCAAGTGCAGGCATTCAGCCGATGGGTACAACACAGGGCGACTACTTTTATGGCGAGATACCCTGCACCCGTGCCATGACTCCCGAGGAGATTCACGGCGAGTACGAAAAAGAAACAGGAAAGGTCATAATCGAAACATTCAACAACATCGATCCTATGACTATCCCTGCGGTGCTTGTCAAAAGTCACGGTCCGTTCACCTGGGGCAAAGACGCACACGAGGCGGTGCATAATTCCGTAGTGCTTGAGGAAGTCGCATTTATGAATTACCACGCCCTCATTATCGCACCCACTGCAGGAAGAATGCAGCAGGAGCTTCTTGACAAGCATTATCTGCGCAAGCACGGTGCAAATGCCTATTATGGACAAGGCTGAGAGTGCTTGTAATCAGGCAGTGACGCTAAAACAACCGACCGTTTTAAAAGAACGAAATAACATAACCGCAGGACTGCTCAGCTTTAAATGAGCAAGTCCTGCGGATTTTGTTTTTTTAAGAATAATCAAAAACTTTATATTCCTTACCGTGATGCGATTGCGGATATTCTGTTATTGCTTGACGGCGGCGGGTGCTTTGTATTACCGCATTCATAAAGGGTTTGCTTTGTGTTCTGTTGCTTTTTCTTAACTTAACTGTAACATACAGGTTTAGCTTTTCTGCCGCTCTTTTATATCTCTATTGCAAGCCGACAAAATGTAATATATTTCAAAAATTCTATTGAAAAATCTAAATAAATCATATATAATAAAAATATCGAAATTTGCGAAACACTCTTCCGCATTATAAGTTGATAAAAGCATACAAGATTTGAATTATGAGGTGATAATATCAGACAATTATTCAACAAAAGCGGCATGATGATAACATTCTTTGCCGTAACGTATTTTCTTTGCACTTTTCTCATTTCTATGTTTTTAAATTCAGTAAGCTCAGGCGTCGCAGGCAGACTTTCAGATAATGCGGAAATAATAACAGTTAATCAGGACAACAACTCTGAAAACGCCCTTACCTACAGCGATATAAGCGATATACTGTCAAAGTATAAAGCTGTCGGTGCAATAAAACTCGTAATCGAATACAATTCCGGCTACGCCCTGTTTGACTACGAAAAAACATCTTCTGAAAACAGCGCACCGACCGCCGTGATAAAGCCCGAACTTGAGCCGTACTGTATGACGATAAACGGAAGAAAAACGATAAACTTCATCGGACAGAATTACACCGTCAGCAGTATCAACATATACGGAGGTAAAGACAGCGATTTCATATTGCAGTCTGATAAGCTCAGCGGCAGCACGGTGCGGTTTTCGGGACTGACACTTATAATTGACAACAAAGATAAAACGCCCTCAGTCACCGAAAGCATAAAATCAGATATAACCGGGAAAAATCCCGATACCAATATCAGAACCGATGATATATCCAAGATAGCAGGAAAAGGCAATCTCTTTACATCAGGCAATATAGTTATCATCATTGCGATATTGCTTATCGGTCTGCTTATTCTTATGAATTCGGGCGTGTTCACATGGTCATGGATAAACTCCAAACGCTCCGAAATAATGGCTCGCCGTATATGCGGTGCAGATGATGCGGACATTAAAAAAATGATATTCATAAATTTCCTTATAATCTCCGCAGTCGGCATACTTATCGGCTTTATTGTCACACTGCTTCTTACTCTTATTCCTGCCGTTTCTTATTATCTCGGCAATATCAGAATTTCCGCAGGACTTATATCCGTAGCGTTCATCCTTCTTATCGGCGGTATAATTTCCTACAGTCTGAGTGACAAGTATTCGCACGAACAGGTCATTTCGTTAAGGAGAGTGTTATGAACAAGCAGCTTATAAAAATAATTCTTTTCGATATAAAGTCAAATCTGCTTTCCTGCCTGCTTCTTACATTCCAGATGATAGTAGCATTCTTTGTTATAGGCGATCTTTGCAGTATCACCGCATATAAAACTGTAACTGTGAATGCCCTTGACGGCTTTGATTTTCCCAAAAACTGCTACAGCCCGTCAAGCACCGATATTTACACCGACGGCGGAATAGCGGTTGATTATGACGACATAGAAAAGGAAAGAAACCTCAGCTATTACATAGCCGAAAACTATAAAACCGAGGGGCGTTCCGAATTCTGTGAAGAAAAAGACGGTACAGAATATACTTTGTCTGTAATTACAGAGCATTACTTTGATATATTCGGCTTTGAAGTAAGCAAAGGACGGCTGTTTCAAAATACAGAATACGGCAAAGATCTGTCAGATAATCCGCCCGTAGTTCTCGGCAGTGACTTTGAAAACGACTATAACATCGGCGACTTGTACCTTGATAAATACGAGGTAGTCGGTATACTGAAAAGCGGCATGAAAACAACCTTTTTGCAAGGCGACAAAAGCTCTGTTGTTTCCGCCGACAACAAAGTGTTCACTCCTGTCATGAGCATTGAAAGCATGAAAGCACAAGGCATTGATTACCCCACCTCACTTATCTATGCCGATGATAAATCCGACCTTGCCGCAATAAATGATTACGCCGCAGAAAACGGCATGAATACATATAACTTCATATCTGCCGATGAAACAAGAAAGCTTATCGACCTTGTTTCTACAAAAGCCAATATTTCACTCATCGTCATATCGTCAATAATCATTATTCTTGCGGTATTTTCAATGATACAGTCCACTCTGCTCTATGTCAGAAAAAATATCCGTGAACTGCTCATACACATGATTTGCGGCGCTTCACAGTCGGATATCCTGTTCAGGATAAGCGCCGAGGTGCTGATTATAAACCTTGTCGGCGTTGTTGTTTCATCTCTTATATTTATGTCACTCCGTACAACACTTGTTTTTATGCTGACAGGCATTGCAACGGCAGTGATAGCCGTTGTGCCCGTTATGGTGAGCATTAAGAGAAAACCGCTTATAATGCAGATAAAGGAGGAAAAGTAAATGATCAGACTCGACAACATATCAAAGACTTTCCGTGACGGTGACACACAGGTTCAAGCATTGAAAAATATCAGCTTTGAAATAAATAATGGCGAGCTTGTCGCAATAATCGGAAAAAGCGGAAGCGGAAAATCAACGCTTCTTAATATTCTCGGACTTCTCGACAAGCAAACGGACGGCGATTATTATATTGACGGCAAAAAAGTTTCTTCTATACCGGAGCGTGAAAAAGCAAAGCTCAGAAACAGTCATATAGGCTTTGTAATGCAGGATTTTGCCCTTGTCGAAAAGTATACGGTAAAGCAGAATATAAATATCCCTCTTATATACACAGATAAGCCTATCAATAAGGAAAAGGCGATAAACGATGTATTAAAAAGCGTCGGACTGTCCGATAAAACAAACACGCCTGCCTACAAACTGTCGGGCGGTCAGAAGCAAAGAGTAGCCATAGCAAGAGCGGTGGTAAACGAACCACAGATAATCCTTGCCGATGAACCGACAGGCGCACTTGACAGCATGACCGCAGATGAAATAATGCAGATTTTCGAACGCCTCAATATGTCGGGAAAAACCGTCATAATCGTAACCCACGACAAAGACATTGCCGCTCGCTGTAAGCGTGTCATCGAGCTTTCGGATGGAGAAATTGCGAAAGGCACAAATTAATCAATTCGTGCAGTAATGAAAAACAAGTGTTTCTGATTGACTTTTTCAACATTCTGAGGGTTGCCGCAGCAGCCCTTTTATTATGTCCGAATTTGTAAATACGCAAAGCTAAAGTTCAGAGAAGCGGATAAATGTGACATAACGGTATTGTTATACCGGAAGCCGTTGATATTCGGTTTTAAATGAGAAACAAAAGGAACGTTTAGCCCGTGCGCTAAAAGCCGAAATACCATGTGTTCTCCTTGTGCGTCTGATGTGCGTCAGAGTTGCGTTTGCGTTCCTTGTTCTTTGTGGAAGTCGGCGCTGCTATTATCGTTGAATCTACTATCGTTCCATTTTTTAGGATCAGTCCTTTTGCTGTGAGTTGCTCTACCACCTGTGAAAAAAGCTTTTCCTGCAGCTCGTTTTTTGAGATGGCAGTCTTATTTTTTTACAGCGCCTCGGTCTGTCGTTTATTGATCATCACAATATTCTTGCCGTCACTGCAGTATCTTTTTTCTGTATTCTGCCGGAGAAAATCCGGTCACCTGCCTGAACTGCCGTGAGAAGAATTTTTCATCATCGTAACCGCAGCTTACTGCTGTCGCATAGATGCTCATGGCGGTAGAATACAGTAAGTAGCAGGCTTTCATTACCCTTGAATTTATGCAGTCGCGGTTGTAACTTACATCAAAGCACTGCCGGTAAATCAAGCGGAAATGCCCCTCGCTGACGCACATTTTTCTGCTGACTTCCGAAAGCTTAGGCATCTTATTAGGCATTGAAATTATCCTGTCCCTTATGTCGGCAAGTTCGTTATAATGCGGAAGTTTTCTTCGTTCGCTTATCAGACTGACATCTTGCTCTGCATTCAGCGATACGGCTGAGCGCAGTTCTTCGACCAGCGTATTATCGGAACCGTGGTATGTGATAATAACCTGCCGTTCATCGTGCCGTGAATAAACCTCGTTGTGGAGCGATATTTTCAGTTTCTCAGGAAACATTCCGTTTTCCCTTTTGAACAGGATAAGAAATGTGTTGTCATCGGTCCGGCAGCATATTTCATGCTGAGTGCATACACGTTTTATTGCTGACGCTGTTTCTGCGATTATATCGCTGTGGTGGTTTTCGCCAAACAGGTATTCTCCGCCGTCCGGGAAACTAAGCCTTACCGCCTGAATGCAAAAGTTATGCCCGGCTTCCTCCACAATGCTTTCAAATTCACGAAGATTGTAGAACCCCGTCAGCGAATCATACAGTGCGGATTGCCGCTGGCATTGCGTGAGATAGTGGATATCATTCTTCATTCGCAGAAATTCCAGCGTATCCGCAACAGTCTTGTTCCAGTCGCGGAAGCTGAAATCATAGCTCGCCGGGCGGTTGTATTCCAGCACCGTATACCCGTAAAGCCTTGTCTGAAAGCACACGGGATTCACATAGAAAATCGCAGGGGAATCGTGCTCCGTAATGAACGGCACGGGAGTTTCGCCACTGCTGAACTTTATCGGAGGTTCTGAATAATCGTTACCTATCGCACAGCACAGGAACTCACCACCGTTGAAACGTTCACTGTTCCATGCGCTGTCAAGGCACAGAAACAGCCTGTCAGCGCCGTGCAGCAGGTAGAAAAACTCGCTTACCGCTCCGGTGTATTCCTCAAGAGTACGCGATGTGGTGAGCCTGCCGGAAAACTGTGCCACGGTGCTCATAATGGTGTGATACTGGTCTATCTTTTCCGCGACAAGCTCATCTAAAAGATGCAAACGGCAGACGCCGCAGGAGCAGGTGTTTCCGCTTACGAACCTGTCGGAATTGTCTTGAATAGGACTGCCGCCGAGAATAGCATCCACAGCGTCCCGTCCCATTTTACGGCGATTTCTGCGGTAAGTCGTCAGCAGCGGATAGTGATATATCCTTCCTGCGGTATGGTCGCCGCCGGTCAGGTCGTAGCCCGTTACTGTCAGCTCGCCGGGAATATCCACTCCTGCCTCCGAAAGAACATCACACAGCCCGAACGCCATGAAATCGTTGGTGCATATCACCGCCTGAGGTCGCGGAATTTCACCGCTGAGATACCGCCGGGCAAGTTCCTCACCTGAATCGTTCCAGAAGTTTCCGTAATACACTCTGATATTATCAAAGCTTATTCCGTGCTTTCCGAATGCGCGCTTGCAGCCGTTCAGACGCTTTTGCGAAGCGGCGTTGTCCCTGCTTCCCGTCAGTATGTCGATGTCCGTGAAACCGTGAACCGTTATCAGATGTTCCGTCATTTTCTCCAGGTCGGTTTCATCGTCGGAATAAACGCTCTTAAATCCATCCAACTCCCCGTCAATAACAATGGCGGGGATTTTTGCAGCTCTTATTTTATCGATTGTATCGTTGATTATTTTTATATCCCGGAATGCCTCGGCTGTGACAATAACGCCGTCAAATAAATCCGGCTCAATCAGAGAGTAAATTATGTTCTCATAATTCAGCAGATTATCGTCCTGCCAGTGGTTGTATATGTTTGAGTAGACTACAACATCGGTGTCTTTCCGGAATGCGGCTTCGAATATTCCATATAGTATATCGCGCTGTTCGGACGCGTCGGCTCTTGCGGTAATGACCGCTATTCTTCTGTGCATAATATCACCCCGTTTACAGTATAGCTTAATTCCGCGCTAAAGTCAAGAGCAAAAGTGCATATTATGACTAAAAGGTGGATTAAACGAATATATGCTGTTGAATTTCTGCATTACAATGTGTATAATAAAATAAAAGCAATACCGGGCAAAGATTGTGCGTGTATTGTGCAATATGACGAAAAAAATGTCAGCAAGACACGTACAAAATCCAATAAATGGTTTTTGCGCGGTGTTGCCAAAAAAACAATGAGGTGATGCTAATGAAAATAAGCGAAAATTGCTACAAGCTGGAAAATACGGCTAATCCAATTTCTCCGAATGTATTCTGCGCCGACCCGACAGGCGTTGAGTACAACGGCAGACTTTATATTTACGGCACTAACGACCATCAGGAATACGAGGCAGTCGGCGATGACGGAAAGAACGGCTATGCTCACATAAAATCCATCGTTATGCTGTCAACTGACGATATGGTGAACTGGGAATACCATGGCTTCATAGACGTCGCAAAAATTGCGCCTTGGATAGTGAATTCATGGGCGCCGTCCGTAACTTCCAGAGTTGAGGCGGACGGAAAAACTCATTTTTACCTTTACTTTTCGAACAGCGGCTGCGGTGTAGGAGTGCTTACGGCGGAACACCCTCTCGGACCGTGGAGCGACCCTCTCGGAAAGCCGCTAATCTATCAGAATATGCCGGGGCTTGAAAACTGTCCTGCGCCCTTTGACCCGGGAGTATGCATCGACGAAAACGGCACAGGCTGGCTTGCGTTCGGCGGAGGTACCCCACCTGACGGTAATACGCTGCACACAAACATACCTAAGATAGTGCGGCTGGGAAAGGATATGCTTTCGTTTGACAGCGATTTTGTTCCGATAGACGCTCCGTATTTCTTCGAGGCAAGCGAGCTGAACTACGAAAACGGAACTTTTATCTACACATACAGCACGGACTGGCAGTCAAGAGAAAACTGGAACAGAACGGACATTCCGGCGCCGGGAACATGCAGCATGGGCTGTATGACGAGCAAAACTCCCCTTGACCCGGAAAGCTGGCAGTTCAAGGGCGGATTCTTCCTAAACGCCGGTGATTCCGGAATGGACTGGTGCAACAATCACACCCACCTTATCGAATATAAGGGAACAAAGTACATTCTTCACCACACACTTCACATTCAGGAACGCACGAAAACAAAGGGAGGATTCCGCTGTATGTGCGTGGATCTGCTGCCTTACACGGATACGGAATTCCCCGTCACAAAGGCAACACGCGAAGGCGTCGCGCAGACTCAGCCGCTCGACCCGTATAAAGCTCACAGCGGTGCGGAGATGTTCACCTGCGCAGATATGTGGTACGAACAGATATCCACCGGCAAAATGGCTGTGAAGTCGCTATCAGAGGGTGCATGGACTTACATAAAGGGCGTGGATTTCGGCAATGGCACAGAAAAGCTGCTCGTTACCGCAAAGGGCACGGGCGTTATCGAGATTCGTCTTGATGACAGGAATGCCGAACCATTGGGAGTGATCGAACTCGCAAATGATGGATTTGATAAAATTTCTGTGGTTCTTCCCACAAAAATAACAGGAATTCACAATGTATATTTTGCATTTTCAGGCAAGGACATCTGCCTTGAAAGATGGCAGGCTGAATGAAAGGAGTAACTATGAACAAGAAGATAACGGCTTTGATTTGTACAGCTGCTATGTTGCTTGTTTCCGGCTGTTCCGAGCAGAACGGCTCGAATGATTCACCTGTGCAGACAGAAAGCTCTGCCGACAGCGTAGACAGTGTGAGCAAAGCGGAAACAAGCGACAAACCTGACAACGAAACAATAATCGACAGCCTTAATAACGGAATAATAATCGACGAGGTAAGCGGAAATGTCTACAAAAACGAGCGTAACGCCAATCCCATTTCGCCGAGTATATTCTGCGCAGACCCCACCGCGGTGGAATATGACGGAAGGCTTTACGTTTACGGCACGAACGACCAACAGCAGTCGGAAGAGGGAACAAAGAACGACTACGCCCATATCAAATCGCTTGTGGTATTTTCCACTGATGATATGGTAAACTGGATATATCACGGCAGGATAGAGGTCGACAAAATAGCGCCGTGGATAACAAATTCATGGGCACCGTCAATTGCTTCCCGCGTTGAGGAAGACGGTCTTACGCACTTCTATCTGTACTTCTCCAACGCCGGCGGCGGTGTGGGAGTTATTACCTCCACCGACCCGGTAGGTCCGTGGACTGATCCTCTCGGCGAACCGCTGGTTTATCAGAATATGCCGGGGCTTGAGAATTGCCCTGCGCCGTTCGATCCGGGCGTATGCATTGATGAAAACGGCACAGGCTGGCTTACTTTTGGCGGCGGAAATGCTGCAGACGGCGGTGTTGTACATACCAATGTGCCTAAGGTAGCACGTCTGGGTGCGGATATGCTTTCGTTTGACAGCGAGTTCGTTTCTATTGACGCCCCGTATTTCTTGGAGGCAAGCGAGCTGAATTACATCGACGGCACCTATTATTACACCTACTGCAATGACTGGCAGAACCGCAGCAAGTGGGACCGCAAGGACATTCCTGAGCCGCCTACATGCAGTATGGCATACATGACCACAAAAACTCCCCTTGACGCAGACAGTTGGGAATACAAGGGTGCATATTTCTACAATTCCGGTCAGAATGCCAACGGCGAATCCGGAATGCGCTGGGGCAACAATCACACGCATTTCTGCGAGTTTCAGGGAACGAACTACATTGTCCACCACACGCTCCTTCTTGAAGAACTGACAGGCGGCACAGCAGGTTACCGCAGCATTATGGTTGATTATCTCCCGATGAATGCGGCTGACGGAGAGATCCCGATAACAGCCGCAACGCGTCAGGGCGTATCTCAGATAAAGCTTCTTGACCCATACGCTGAAAACAGCGGCGCAGTTATGTTTACGTCTGCCGATATAGGTTACACCGATGGTAACGACCCTGCCGCAAAGAGCAAGGCAAACGGCGCATGGATCTATGTAAGAGGTGCGGATTTCGGTTATGGTGCTTCCGCTTTCACCGCTGATGTTAAAGGCAAGGGCAGAATCGAGGTTCGCCTTGACAGCATTTCCGGCAAGGCAGTATCTTACATTGAATTTGACAACGCTGATTATGCTAAGGTTCGTTCTACTGAATTCAGTAAGTTTGACGGCAGAAATCACAATATCTATCTGGTATTTTCCGGTGCGGATATTGAACTGAGATCGTGGCAGTTCACAAAGGGCAACGAGGAACTCCGTCCCGAGGAGAACATCTCAGATACCGAGATAAAGTACGAAACTCTTATACTTACCGGTCAGGCTGTAAATCCCGGTCCAAGTCCGTCGGCATATCTCGAAATGACCGGTGACGGTGAGTATTCCGTGAAGTCCACCTCATTTGAAAAAGAGAGCGAGTTGCTTAACTTCGGTTTCATCAACGTTAACCCGGACGCAAAATACAAAGTACTTGTCAAGTCCGTAGGTCTTGAAACGGAAAACGGTATCGTTGAAGTCCCTGTAAACGCAGAGCTTGACCCGACAAGCAGCTCCGCAAATGGACTTGCTAACGGCTGGATGGGCGCTGAGATAGGTTCCGTGGTTTACGGCACCAAGGAATGCGGAATAGTTGCCGCAAAAACCACTGTCGACTGGATAGGCTACCGTTTTGCGCTCATAAAAAACGGTGAGGAAATTCCCTTTACATCAATAACCTACAATCTTGAAATAAGTGGGCTTATCCTTGATTAAGGTGAGAAAATCATAATTTGGGAGGATCTTCAATGAACCGTATTTCTGCTGTTAAAATCATAGGAAGCATAGGATTGGTTATTTCAATGTTATTGAACGGATGTACAACAAATAGTATTACGGATAACAATGTGTCCGGAAACGACCTTACCGCAACGGAGGTTATCCGGCTCATGGGCAACGGAATAAACCTCGGCAACACGCTGGAGGCATACAATCACAAAAGCTATGTGGAGTTAGGGGTAGACCCCACCTCCTTTGAAACGCTATGGGGACAGCCCGTCACCACAAGGGATATGATAGACGATATGAAAGCTATGGGCTTCGATACTCTCCGCATTCCTGTGGCATGGACCAATGGCATAAATTACGAGAGCGGAGATTACACCATTGACGAGCGGCTCATGAACCGTGTCGATGAGGTAGTCAATTATGCTCTTGACGCTGATATGTATGTTATACTGAATGAACACTGGGACGGAAGCTGGTGGGGAATGTTCGGCTCCGCCGACGAGGCAGTTCGTGAAAAAGGAATGGCACTTTATAAGTCTATGTGGACGCAGATATCCGAGCATTTTTCCGATTATTCCTACAAGCTGATATTTGAATCTGCAAATGAGGAACTTTGTCACAGACTCAACGATAGCGACGTCACCGGAACAGAAGGAGTTCTCAGCGAGGACGAATGCTACGAAACAACGAACAGAATTAACAGCGAATTTGTTAAGCTGGTACGTTCGACCGGCGGCAAAAATGCAGACAGATTCCTGCTTATCGCAGGGTACAACACCGACTTCAGGAAAACATGCGATGACAGATACCAAATGCCGGAGGACACTGCAAAGGACAAGCTTCTGCTTTCAGTACATTATTACACGCCGTGGGACTATTGCAGTGACGGCAATGCAAAACGGTGGGGAACTCCCGGCGATTATGAGGAGCAGAATTCCCTTTTTCAGATGCTGACTAAATTCACAGACCTGGGATACGGTGTGGTTATAGGCGAATATGCCGTTATGGGTGCGGCGGATAAACCCGATAGGGATAAGTTTTACGCCAATCTTCTGGATAACTGCGACCTGTATAATTACTGCCCCGTCCTCTGGGATTGCAGCGATTTTTACAAAAGGGTCCTCAGAAAAACTACCGATGAAAACATAGCAAAGCTGTACAGCGACAGACGCGCTTCGACCGAAGAAGGCAAGGATTATTCCGAGATTCAGTCTGCCGCAAGGGAGAGAATGGACAAGTCAACAAAGGCGGCTGAAGACGAATTTATGGCGGGCGTATCCATTCCGGCTTCTGATGATACCGCAGTGGCATGGATAATGTACCAGAGTCTTGATTCTTCAGTTCAGTACTGTGTCGGCAACAAGTACGACCCGACGGAAAGGACCTTGGGTATCGTTGCAAACAATGCTGAGATAACCGGTGAGGGAACCTACACCGTCAGTCTGGATTTCTCAAATTGCGGTATTCCAAAGGGAGTGCTTTTCTCGGCTCTCGGGATTTACAACGGCGAGAAGTTCTTCCCGGATTATACTATCTCTATTGATGAGGTTAAGGTAAACGGCGAAGTCCGTGAGCTATCCGGCAAGGAATATACCTGTTCCGACGACGGTAACTGCACGAGAGTAAACCTCTATAACCAGTGGGTAACATCTATCCCCGATGACTGCAGATACGCCGATGGCGACAAATCCGGTCTGTCCGCGACTGTTCTTCCCGTCAAAGACAATGAGATACTTTCGACGCTGGAAATAACATTTACTTATTCAGCGCCATAAATCAGATTAACTGTGATATTCAAAATCAAAACCGACGGATTCCACCAGCACAGTGATCCGTCGGTTTATGTGTAAAGGCATTGGAGGAACCATTATGAATTATACAAAATCAGTTGAAAAATGGGGCGTTTTCGAGTTTTGCTCCGAGGGAACCACCGCTGGCAACCCATTTCTGGAACGCAGTATCACTGCGCTATTTGAAAGCGATTCCGAGCGCAAAACCGTAAATGGTTTTTACGATGGGAACGGAATATACAAAGTAAGATTCATGCCATCGTTTGAGGAAGAATACCATTTTACGGTCTGCGGGAATTTTTCTGACAGTAAATACGAAGGAACTTTTTCTGTCACGCCGCCGTCGGAAAATAATCACGGCTGCGTAAAGGTAAATAACAAATATCATTTTCAGTATTCCGACGGAACACCTTATTATCCTGTCGGCACGACCTGTTATGTATGGAATCTGCAAAGCGATGACCTTATCGCACAAACTCTTGAAACTCTGAAAAATTCCCCGTTCAACAAGATACGTTTCTGCATATTTCCTAAAAGCTACTGCTACAATTCACGTGAGCCGCGCTCCTATCCATACGAGGGTACTCCGGTTGACGGAAGTGCTATCACAGAGGACAATGTGTGGGGCTACACTCCGGATTCCAAGGGCAACAACTGGGATTTTGAGAGGTTTAACCCCAAGCATTTTCAGCATATTGAATACTGTATCACCGAGCTTCAAAAGCTGGGTATTGAGGCAGATATTATCCTCTTTCACCCGTATGACCGCTGGGGCTTCTCAACAATGACACCGGAGCAAAACGAACTTTATCTGAAATACACAGCGGCAAGGTTTTCGGCTTTCAGAAATATATGGTGGGCATTTGCTAATGAATATGACCTGATAAAAAACAAGAGCATTGAGGACTGGGAACAATATGCGCAGATAATCGTAGAAAGCGACCCGTATGATCATCTGCGATCAATACATAACGGTAATCTGTTTTACGATCATACAAAGTCATGGATAACGCACTGCAGCATTCAGCGTTCTCCGGAGGGAACATCCGAGTGGAGAAAAAGCTATGGCAAACCGATAGTAATTGACGAAATGCTATACGAGGGAAATATCCAGTATGCGTGGGGCAATATTTCGCCGCAAGAGCTTGTTCGCAGGTTCTGGGAAGCACTTTGCCGCGGCGGCTACGGTGGTCATGGCGAAACCTACATAGACGATAAGGCGGTATGGTGGTCTCATGGCGGAGAGCTTAAAGGTGACAGCCCAGAAAGAATAGCTTTTATGCGAAAAATACTTGAGGAAGCTCCGGACGGCGGATTGCGACCCAAAAATATGGAATGGGACGAGCTATGTGTAGTTCCGGAAGATGAAAATCTAGCTGATGAAACCGGTTATCACCTGTTTTATCACGGGATTTCGCGTCCGGGATTCAGATATTATCATATTGACGATAATAATATATACACCGTCGACATTATAGACACATGGAACATGACGGTTGAGAATGTCGGAAGTTTTAAGGGACGTTTCAGAATTGATTTGCCCACAAAAGAGTATCTTGCGGTTAGAATTAAGAAAGCTGAGAATGGGATAGAATAATGTTCGCCCCGATATGTTTAGTTCTGAAAAAAGAACTGTGTAAATGCGAATAATCCCGAAAAATATAGAGTAACATACTCAATCCTAATGGCAAGCACACAAAACACATCGTCCAGCAAAGGAAAATATCTGCAATACGTCAAAGTATTATCTAACAGACCGCAACGTAACACGGAAAACAAAACTGTACTCTGCGGGTATACTTGCTTAGAGGACGATATTTTCGGTGAAGTGGAGAGTTTGCTATGTATGAGTTATTCAAAGAAGCCGTGCTTGCTTCAGGACTTGATGTTCTAAATCAAACCTTGGATGTTACGGAGGATGACTACTGTCGAATTAAGAGTGCCTTTTTGCCGGTGGCAAGTTATGAGCAATTCATTTCAAAAGCAGCAGATGGGCTGCGGTCAGGTGCTGGAATTGATCGTTGCATAACACACTGTGTTCTTAATCACAAATGAGTAAAGCTGTAGCTTGCAGACGGAACACAAATTTAAGCCCACTCGGTGAACTTCAGTATGAAAACGATCTGTACGCCGACAGCATATATCAAAGGCTGATGGACGGGCTTCGAAACAGTGAATGTGAATATGGACATACCACCTAAAAAAGTGGACATATCTACATACCAATCGTTAAAAGGTTTAGCCTGAGAAAATCAAACTGGCTCTGCAGCGACCGTTTTGAGATCGTTGCAGAGCCTTCTTTCGTTAAATTGTATCGATAAATCCCATTAAATAAAGACTTTCGGATAAAGAAAACGGACACCAATCAAGATACGCATTGTATCAAAATTGGTGTCCTGTTATGTCTGTGGGCTACAAAAAAGATATTTTTGCCGTTTTTGCGTATGAATTCGAACTCTCACAAATACTTAATTTGTAATCTTATCTTTTTTCGCTACTTCTACTATTGCTGATGCTTCGCTAAGCCTAAGATCCCAATACTTTTGTAGCATAGCTATGATTTTATCAGAGGGAATCCCGCATTCAATCATTGCATCTACTGCTCTACTAAATCCCCAAACTCTTTCTTCAAACACAGCATCATCAATTACTTGATTTCCCGCATCACGCACGGTTTGTAATAGTTCAACTCCGAGTTTAGAGACCATATTTTTCAAATTTTGGTTCATAGCTTATTTCCTCTTCTTTATTTATCGTATTCCAAAAATAGCTCGCTGATTTGTGGGCATTTCCCACAAATTATATGTACCCCATTTCTTGACAGTGGTCTGATACCGCTTTTTTGAAGTTCTTAAGTTTTGTCTGATATCCTCTATGTGCTGTAATCAAACTACTTACACTCATTTCGTTGCAAACCAGTAACTCATTTACGGAAAGTTTAAAGGACTGGATCATTTGCTCAGAAATGACATCTTTAGGGTTGTCGTATCCATCATATTCGCCTTGGCAAAAACTCAGCAACACCTCTGAAAACCATTTGCGGATAGGCTTGTCCATGCATCTGTGAATACATGACATAGATGCAAGAACACTATTAGCCTTAGCATCAAATCCATCTTCTGTCAATATCTCGAACTTTCCGGATGCGTGTGCCATTTCATTTCTCGTATCAACCAGATCACCAACAGCAGAAATCTGAGAACGGTCTAATTCTATGATTTTGAACAGCCGTGCAATATCTTTTTCAGGAATCAGGCTATACGAAAATATCGAGTCGGCATCTTCGATCTTCAAGTCTCGTTCCCGCCCATTGTACGAGCGTGCAAATACGATAGCATCCTTATAGCGCACTGGCTCAATTTGCCCGATTTTCCACGCCGTACAATAGATAAAGGTCATATAAAGAAGATGGAGACCAAAATACGCAAACTGATATTGCCCATATTTATAGTTTACCGCAATGAGATTGGTGATGTTCTGGATGTAATTGATTACGTCCTCTTCATCGGCAGGATCAATGGGAAGATAATTTAGTATTTCTTGTAGGTATGGTACCTCTGTATAATCAACTACATCAGACATGTTTACTCACCCCAGACTTCCTTTATACGGGTTTCAATTTTTTGAGTGAAGACCTTTATAAGTTGCTTGGATGGCTCAATTAGAGATTGTTCATACCTAATTTGGTCAAGAATCTTCTTCTGCTCCTCAAGAGATGGAACAGGAATACGATATTGTTTGACATAGTTAATGTCAATACGCTGTTGACCAGCAGTACCCGTCATAAATGATTTCCCACCATCAATAAATTCTGGAGTATTGATGTGATAGAAAATCCATTCCGGATATACGAGCGAGGTATTGGCTCGTATTACGATATACTCAGTTGAACCAAAGCCAATACCATTTGTTAGGTTGCGAGCAATAGCAGCCTTCCCATTTTCAAAACAAGGCGTAATCTTTGCAAGAAGGATATCGTTATCTTTGAAATAGGTAAATCCAGAAAGCACTTCGGAAAGCTTCCGATTCTCTTTTGGTGTAAAAGCGGCATCAAAAGTATTGATATCGGCCATGGGAACGAATGAGACAACCGTGTCCCCCGGCAACTCTTTGACCTCATCTTTTGAGGGTTTAATCATTGCGATTTCATCTATCGTTTTATAACCTTCTGTACGTAAAACAATCTTTGGTAAGTAGCTTGATGCGATTGCCTGTGCGCCAGAAATAATTTGCCGATAACCTTCAATCTCAGCTACTAGCTTTTTCTGAATCTCAAGCGGAGGTACGGGCACTTGGATTTTACAGAAATTCTCTTTTGAAATCTCTTTAAAAGTTGCCCCACTTGCCATCCGAATCATTTCGTCTCTTTTGGTTGTAAGAATATATGCTAAATACTCTGGTAACACTTTGGAAGTATCCTTAATGATAATATTCTTAAAACCTTGATTGGTAGCCAATTTTGTGCGTGCAATTCCGATTCTACCAATGGTTGCTCTTGAAGAAACAACCACAGTATTAGCAGGAAGGAGCCTTGCATTCGAAGTGTTAAGCCCCGCTTCTGTGATGGTACGTTCAGTACTGACTATTTCAGAAATAAAATCGCTGGTTGGAAGATCCGCAAGAGTGATCCAATTGATATCACCGTTCCAATATTCGGGATTAGTGCTATTTGGAGTGCCACCTGAGCAAACTGAAAAGAATTGCTCATCTCCCAGATTTACCATAGGATAAGATGTGGAATTCTCTACATAACTTCTATATCTGCTACCCACAAGAATGTGCGCGTTTTGACGCACCTTATCAAGAGGGATAACCTCGAATCCCACATTGAGCATATCATCAGTTTGTTCTTTGTCCAACTTCCGATATTCCTCGTATTTCGCCAGATCGCTGGGAGTTTCCAATTTGCGACGATGATTATCTAGAGTATAGCCGTCGCTCTTTACATCAAAATACCAGAAGCTCTTTTTCTTTTCAGACGCTTTAAGCTTTTTATTAACTTTGGTTGCGTAAATAATATCGGTCTTTACGCCAGTATAAGGCAGAAAAACACCCTGCGGCAGAGAAATGATACTCTGAAGCTGGCAGTGATCCAGTAAATACTCACGAGTTTTTGCAAGATCCTTGCGGAACAGAAAGCCTTCCGGAACAACGAGAGCCATACGTCCATTCTCGGCAGCACTATTGATTGCCTTTATGCAGTGCTGCACACAGATGCTATCACCATTTGTGCTGGGGAGATCATATAGATTTCCGTGCTTTGTTTTCTGCGAATATGGCATATTTGCCAAAACGATATCAAAGCCTTTGTGGTGCAGAGTACCATTCCCATCCGTATAGGTTTCGGTTCCATCAATGGGATTGGCCAAACTGTCGAGCATTTGGATGTTGCTGTGTCCATCACCAGCCAAAATCATATTCATTTTGGTGATTCGGGCAGTGTTTGTAATTTCGTTTCCGTACACCGTGGACTCCCGCAAGGTTTTCATATTAGCCTCAGTTCGTGCCATATTATTGTGGATATATCGGAAACTCTCAATAAGGAACCCGCCAGTACCACAGAACGGGTCATAAATCTTCTCGCCAATCTGCGGATTCACCAAGCGCACCATTGTTTTGATAATATGACGAGGCGTGAAGTATTCGCCCAAATCATTCTTGGTGGAGGTAGATGCTTTCAAGAAATATTCAAAAGCATCACCCTTAACATCGCTGTCCACATCTGTAAGCATAAGGGGATCAAGCTTATCCATGATCTCCTTTAAGATGCTTGCATCCCTAATCTGCAAGGGCGTAAAAATATCCGTATCATAGAGTGCGTTCAGCTTGTCATATACAGTTTTGTTTATATACTCAATGCGTGTAGAAATGGGAATTTGCTTAATGCTGTCCCAACTGCAAGCAGTATCAAATTTAGTTGGAATGCCAGCTTCACGCTTAATCTGCTCGCTTTCGCTGATAAGCTTCAAGAACAGAATGTTTGCAAATTCTCCGAAGCGTTCAATGCCGGCACGCAGACCTTCTCCACGAAGCATATTGTTTGCTTCATCAAAAATTCGGATAAGCTCTTTCCGGTCATACTGAACTTTCGGGCTTACGGTATTTACTTCATAGGATGTCAAATAACGCAAAGCAAGGGCTTCGCGAATAAACTCATCAACTTCCTCACCGTTAAGAATAGGAGGCCTATTTGCTACGGTGTGAAATGCTTTGCAGAAAACACCGTCAGTAGCGAATACGAGAGGTGCTTCAATAGCTTTTGCGTACTGGATACCTTGCTCCAATGCGGCATCAAGCCGAACACCTTTCTTTTTGGCTTCGATAACAATCAAAGGCTTGTCGCTATCTTTTGAGTACAAAACATAGTCAGGACGCTTTCCGCCGAGCTTCTTTTTTTCTGCTTCAGAACGAGGTTGTTCGTAATAAACATTCTGCTCTTTACCGCTTAATTTCCAACCGAGGTTTTCAAGGCTACGGTCGATGAGCACACGGGTTTCTGCTTCTAATGGCATTGTATTTGTATTCATTACGCACCCTCCTTGTTACCCATTTTTCTAAGTTCGGTATTTGCTTTACCTGTGAGTGAATATTTTCCTCGGCTGCTGAGTTGAACAATATAACCATTCGTTTTCAATTCACCAATAATTGTATTTACTTTAGTTTTTGTAAAATGCAATATATCAGCAATTTCTTGTTGTGATAACTTGACAATTTGCTCATTATTAACGGAAATCTGCCGATTTGCCATACATTCTAAAACTCTGTATTTATCATTTACAAAGAATCCAGACATTGCAAATACCTCCCAAAATACTTCGGTCTTAAAATTATACCATATCAGTCCAAAAACGTCAATATATCAGTCTCGATTTGTGGAGAAATGTAAGTTTCTTGTGCTATAATCATCCGCAAAGGAGTTGATAAAATGAGAACTTACACGAAAAAATAAAAACAAGCGGTCATTGACCGTGTTATATCCGGCGAACCGTCTGCGCGTATCCTCGCCGACACCGGCATGCCCAAGAGCACCTTTTACAGTTGGTTACGCATTTATCGAGAGGAGCAAAACGTTGCCAACAGGAGAACAGTGGACATCCGCAATTTTCATTTGCTTGAAAACAAAGTTGCACGTTTGGAGAGTATCGTTGAAATTCTCAAATCTGCAACCTGCACGCCGAAATCACCATTGAGGCAACGGCTATATGCTGCTGAACAACTTTACGGCAAATATAACGTGCACGTGATCTGCGATGCGTTTGACATTCCCCGAGGAACGTTTTACAACCACGTTCTCCGCAATAAGAAAGACAACACATGGTATGCGAAACGCCGTGAAGAACTACGGCTTCGCATACAGGAGATCTACGACGAAAGCAATCAGATTTTTGGTGCTGCCAAAATTGCGGCAGTTATGAAAAGTGAAGGATTCAAAGTCAGTAACGAAATGGTGCGCACGCTTATGCGTGATATGGGGTTAGTCAGCATTCGTCAGTCGGCGAAGAAATTATACGAGGACGAAGGCCGCAAATACAAAAACCACCTTAACCAAGAGTTTGACACGTGCAAACCGAACGAAGTGTGGGTTAGTGATGTAACCTATTTCAAGTACGGCGAAAACGCTTATTATATTTGCGTGATTATCGACTTGTATTCCCGCATGGTCGTGGGGTACAAAATTGGAAAGACTAACAGCACGCAGCTTGTGAAGTCGACTCTTCAGAATGCCTATAAAGCACGTAAGTCGGATTCAAGTTTGATCTTCCATACTGACCGTGGCGGCAACTACCGTTCCAAAACGATGAACGACTATATGCGGTCACTACACATCACGCACTCTTTTTCACGGGCGCACGTGCCGTATGACAATTCTGTAATGGAGTCTTTCTTTTCCTCAATGAAACGTGAGGAATTGTATCGGACGAAGTATCGTTCGGAATCGGACTTTCGAAAAGCAGTAGACAAATATATAATTTTCTACAATACCAAACGCCCACACCGAAAATTGCAATACAAGACTCCCGAACAGAAGGAAGAGGAATATGCCTTGAAGGACACGGGTTTATAAGGCACGTGCAATCGGACTAATGGGTTCGAAAAGGTTTGTTTTTAAATCTTCGGATTGTAAAATTTGCGTTTTTCTGTTTTTAGTCCGGCTGACAAAAAGAAAATGCGACCTCGAAAAGCCGCATAAATACTGGATTTTATAATAAAAACACCATTGAGTCAGAACTTGGGGGTTCAGATTTCAATGGTGTCTTTAAATCTTGAACTTTCAAAGTTGGGGGCGGAGGTGAGCCGCTGTCATTCGTTCAGCGGCTGCACCGATTTAAGTCCGCCTTTGAATATTACAGTAATCTGTTCTTTTGAGTCCACCACTACACATTCGAGCAGTTGGCGGACGATTTGGTCATCGTATTCCATCGGATGGTTCTTTATGCCGTCAAGTATCGTGTAGATGTCATCGAGTCGGGATTTTGCGTTTTCTCGCCGCTGTTCAGCGTCGGCTATGCTTTCGAGCTGCTGTTGCAAGCGGCTTTTTTCATTCATAAGCCGAGTTGCGGTTTCCTCATCAAAGGCTTCGATGGTGTCGGTGGATACCCGGTCGAGCATCTTTTTGAATTCTGCGTCGATTTCGGCGATCCGTATCTGTAGGTCGATGCTGTTATCCTCGCTCTTTTCTCCCGCCAAGCCTATGCCGATGTGCAGCTTCAGTGTTCGCAATATCTCAGCATTTTGGTTGGCGGTTTCCATGATTGCCGCCATCACAGCCCGTTGCAGTATGCTTTCCTCTACGGATGGCGAGTTATGACAGTATTTCTTGGCATATTCAATGCGGTTGATGCATCGCCATACAATTTTCTTTTTGCCGCTTGCCGTCCATGTGCATCGGCGGTAGGCAGACTTGCATTCACCGCAGACGAGCAGTTCTGTCAGAGCGTATTTACTTGAGTATTTGCCTTGCTCGGTCTTGGCTTTTCGGCTGATTTTGCGTTTGCCGGAGCGCCTTGCGAGTTCCTCCTGAACTCTGCCGAAGGTAGCCGAGTCGATGATGGCAGGGTGGCTGTTTTCCACATAGTATTTCGGGCGTTCGCCGTTGTTGACTCTGACCTTTTTGCTGATGCAGTCGGTGATGTAGGTCTTATTGATGATGGCATCGCCTTTGTATCTCTCGTTGGAGAGAATGGACTGTATCGTGGAAAACTGCCATTCTGCTTTTCCCGTCGGGCTTTTGATGCCCTTTTCTTCAAGTAGTTTGGCAATTCCTTTTAAGCTGTCGCCTGCGAGGAAGCGGTCATATATAAGGCGGATTGTTTCGGCTTCTTCGGGGACGATTTCGGGTTGCCCGTCCTCGCCCTTGCGGTAACCGAGGAAGTTCTTATATTGGAATATAACCTTACCTTCCTTAGCACTTTGAGCCTTGCCCCATTTGATATTGGCACTGATGTTTTCCGATTCGCTTTGGGCAATACTGCCGTAGATAGTGATGTAAAACTCGGCGCCGGGCTGATTGCTGTGGATTCCCTGTTCCTCGAAGTAGACATCCACACCAAGGTCGTTGAGCAGCCGGACATATTTCAAGCAGTCCACCGTGTTTCTCGCAAACCTTGCAATGGATTTCGTGATGATCATGTCGATTTTTCCTTGCTTGCATCGGCGTATCATCCGATTGAATTCATCACGGTTTTTTACGCTTGTGCCGGAGATACCCTTGTCGGCGTAGATGCCTTCAAGCGTCCATCCGTTTTCCAAATTGATGCGCTCGGTGTAGTGTTCCACCTGATTCTCATAACTGTTGAGTTGTTCCTCTTGCTTCGTGGAAACTCGGCAGTATGCTGCAACACGCAAGACTCGATAATGGTTTTTGATGCTCTCCCTGACCGATATGGTCGGTTCGATTACCCGCACCACTCTCTGTGGAGCGACCGCTGTCTGTTGCATGGATTATCTCCTTTCGTATAATCTGACCGTTCAGCAGTATGAGGTCTGCTGTTTTGTCGGGGTGTAGGCGTATTTCGCTGACCGTGCGATTCAGCCTTTCGGTGACATCGGACAAGCTGCCGAGTTCGGCTTTTAGTTTGTGTGCCGTACAGCACTCATTGCCGAGTTCGCTGTATTTTTGACTAATGCACTCTGCCATTTTGTTTCGTAGGATAGCCTTATCTATTTCTGCGGCGTCAAGCATTCGGCTGATTTCGTTGTTCAACCGTATTGCCTCGGTGCTTGGCTCATAGGGCTTTTCGGCAGGCAGTGAGATGCTGTCGGCTGTTACCGTGGAGAGAAGATCAGAGAGTGCGGTCAGCAATTCAGCGTCGGATATCTCGATCCGCAGACGGCAGGCCGTGTTCTCACAAGTCCAGCGCTCTTGGCATTTGCATCGGCTGTCATGTCTGCGTCGCGTTAGGCTTCCGCAGATCGGGCATCGGACGGGAACGGTCAGCCTGAATATCTCTTGTGCCTTATCCGTATCCTTTTGGGTGTTGCGACTGTGCTTTGTCTTTTGTATTTTCTCATAAGTCGCTTGCTCGATAATCTGCGGATATACCTCTGTGCCAAGATACCGTGGGTTATCAATGAGGTGCTTGAGCCGCCCTTTGTTCCAACCGACAACGCCGCTTGCGTATTCAATTTTTTCTCTGTTTAACTGCTCGGCAATGGTTAACATCGAATCGCCGTTAAGGTATGCGGAGAATATTCGATTCAGCACCTTGCTTTCTTTTGACTCTATTGCAATTATGCCGTTTTTATAGCAGTATCCGTAAGGCAGTGTTCTGTTGCTCATGCCGTTTTGCACCGTCCTTTCTTTGGAATTTTCTCGGTCAGTGCAATACCACCGAGGAGCTTGAAGGTGAGCTGTTCGCTGCTGTCCACCGTAATGCTCTCAATAATTTCGTCAAACAGCCCGTTGTCAAACTTGGCGGTCGGCTCATATTCTTCGAGTATGCCGTTTAAGTCTTTGATGGCGGCGAGCCGTTGGTCATCCTCATCCTCAGTGAGCTTTTGTCGCCGTTCTATGCGTAGCTCGGTGAGGCGGTTGCCGATTTCCGAAGTCTGCATGGCATACTCGACAGCGGTTAATGCACCGCTTGTATGCAACCGTGCAATGATATGATTCTTTGCACCGAGGTCGGCGATCTCCTTGTCTACCTGCCGTATGCGTTCCTGATTTCGACTTGTACGGTCCTGCATGAGTTCCATTTGGTGAATCAGCGTACCAAGCAGTTCGTTTTGGTAAGTTTTCAGCTTGATAACCATATCGGTAAAGATTTCATATACAGCTTCCTCTCGCACATGGCGGTGCTGACAGTCGGTCGCACCCGATGATCGGCAGGTGCAGATCCACTGGGCTGTTCCGTTTACAACCTGATGGCGGAATGCTCTGCCGCATTCGGGGCAGCGTAGCTTTCCCGATAGCGGATACATCTTTCGCTTGCATTTTTCTGTCTGCCGTGAGTGCAGCAGGTTCTGTGCTGCATGAAAGGTTTCTCGACTGACGATTGGCGGATTGCTGTTCTCCACATAGTATTGCGGCAACCGACCGTCATTTTTCACTTTCCGAAACGGCAGGGTTTCGGTGGTATAACTTTTTTGCAGGAGTGCATCTCCCATATAGCGTTCATTGTTCAACACATAGTTGATTGAACTCGGCAGCCATTTTTCATAGCCGTGCCGTCTTGGTACACCGTCCTCATTAAGTATTTTCGAAATGGCAGGCGTTCCGTATCCTTGGAGGTATAGGTCGAATATTCTTCGTATGACCGCCGCCTCCGTTTCGTTGATTACGAGCTCGCCGTCTTTGAGGTCGAAGCCGTAAGCCGGACAGGTGCAGTTGAAGTTACCGGACTGCATTCGCTTTTGATAACTCCAACGCAAATTCCCCGATATGTTCACACTTTCTTGCTGTGCGGCCATACCGGGGAACGTTACGATCATTTCCATGTTCAGTTTTTCGGTGTCAATGCCTTGTTCCTCGAAGTACACGCTGACTCCGATATCCTTGAACATCCTTATTGGCATCTGCGATGGAGTTTTTTTCGTTCAGCGTAAGGAGCAGATGCCTACCGAAGTCGCTCTCGCTGAACAGCTTTACGCCGATGTCCTCGTCCTCATTGTCGGTCAGCGGGATCCGTTTCGGCGGCTGCATAATACCGATGGAGCGCAGCTTTTCATAAATGTCGTAAATGCTGTGGGGCAGTTCGAGAACAAGGGTGTTCTCTTTGTTGCGGATAATTGCGGTAATCATATTTACATTCCTCCCATTGTCATAGGCTCTTCCTGATATAAGATGTCGAGCAGGCTTGTGTCGGTGTCGTTATAAATAAAGCCGTCGCAAACAAATTTGCCGTAAAATTTATCCGAGATATATTCTCCGAATCCCTCATAGTCGAAATAATCTTCCATTTCAAGATCAAGAATATATCTGTCCTCGGTTTCGGTAAAAAATCTTCCCACCTCGGCATAGCTTGTTGCTCCCTCAATGAAGGTGAAGCACCCGATATTCCTTGCCAGCCTTGTAAGCTGCTCGGCGTCCTCGGCTTCGGCATATTCCGCCACCGACCACAGCTTTTTCAGATCCATATCCGCCGTATTAACGGCGCCGATAAGCCGGTTCAGCTCGTATACGCCTTCCTCGGCGGCGATCTCACGGAATCGCCCGAACCATTCGGGGCTGTCGGTATTGAAGTCCTCCAGCGTAATTTTCACCTCATCCGCTGTTGTGCCGAGCCTTGCAAACGCCTTGTCGATGGCTTCCTCCTCACAGGGAAAATACAGATATTCGGTTTTTCCGTTATATTCAGACCGTATGAAGCAAAGCATTTCCTCATACACATACGCCGGAAAATTCTGCCCGTCATAATCCCTTACGAACGGTGTGTCCTCGTCGACAAACAGCAAACCGTGTTCGGTAAAAACGCCCTTGCCGGATCGGATCAGCTCCCGCCCGAATTCTGCATATTTCGGATCGTCCGCATCGTCGGCAGGCAGACAGCCCTTGACCGTGAGCAGATACTCTCTGCCGATCTTGCCCATATCGCTGATATCCTGAATCAGAGGGTAACGGGTGAGGTTGAAGCTCAGATTAATGAGGTCGGGCAAGGTATCGAAGCCCTCTAATTTCATCGCCTCGTAAAACTGATATTCCTCATCGCCGAAAAAGCTGTCCATCCGTTTTCCGAGGAAGTTGACTTCATCGAGGTTAACGAATCGGTCTTGGAGGCAGCCGAGTTCCTCGGGGAATATGACCTCGCTTACATAGAGTTCAAGGGGTGTGACATCCTCGGCGTGGATTCTTTCGAGCGCCGCATTCATTTCCTTTTCGGTGCAGGGAAAGCGGAGGTCGGTCTGGCTGTTTCCGTATTTTATTTTCAGTTTAATCATGGCAAATCTCCTTGATGGCTGCGAGTCCGAAGCGGCGGATTGCCATAGCGTTGCAGATGGTGCGGAACAGCATAGGCGGAACGAGGTCGGCGTCTGACAGATCCGACACGGTAAGATGTTTTGTACCGAGCGTCAAGTCCTTGGCTGCACAGTAGAGGGTGTAGGCTCGTTCGGTGCAATTATTGAGTTTAATGTTCTCAAGAAACACGCAGCCGTTATTTATATGGTGCTTGCAGCAGCTCCACAGCCTTTGATCGGCAGTGAGCAGATACAAGGCTGACAGCAATGCGTAGTTTTCTCGGTGTACATTCCTTGCGGCAAGTGTAAATCTTGTCCGGTGCTTTTCATTTATATATGTCATGGGCTTTTCCTCGCTTTCTATATATTCGTTGAATCTCTTTCGGAAGGGCGGACAGCGTATCTGCCGCATGGTTTCCGCAAGTATTTCCGTGGGTGTTGCAGCGGTTATTGTGATAAGCACCTGTGATTCCGAAAAACGAACACCGACACCTCTCGGCTTGAAGTTCGGGATTGCGGTCATAAACCGTTCGATTCGGCGGTCATGTGGATTATCTGAAAATATGGTCATTGTTTTTTCTCCTTGCTGTGAAATAAAAAAAGCCCTCCGGTTTTTGTGTAACCGAAGGGCGATTGATAGTATTACATATTCTGTTGCGGAGCCGCTGTCTGTTCAAAGGTCGGCGGCTCGGCTTCGAGGGAGGGATATCCGTCCTTGAGCTTTTCTTGGAGCTTATCGAGCTGCCGTTCCTGCTCATAGGTCAGCGTTTCGCAGTTGGCCTTTGCAAAGTCCACACAGCGACAAAGGTCTGCCGATTCTTTCTCACTGAACAGGCGGTGCTTGCTGACGAGACCGGAGCGCACTGCAAAGGCTTCCTTGACATATTCATAGTTCGGCGAGTAATCTCCCCAGAACACCGAATCGCCGTCTGCGTTCTGCTTCCAGGTGCAGAACATAAAGCCGTTCTTTTCACTGTAGGTTGCCGCCAACACGGTATCTCCGAAGGCGGCAAGCTGTCTGTAATCGGAGACGCCGTCGGCTTTCATCTGCGGTGCGTGTTCGTAGAGTCCGACATATTCCCGCACCGTAGAGATCTCATCCTGAATATCTGCAATTTTACTGCGGTATTCATCCGAGAGGTTTTGGTCGGCGTTGCTTAGAAATTGACCGTTGTGTTTTATCCGGCAGAGGGGGATGCCGTCCGAGGACACTTCTAACCATCCGCTTCCGTCCATCTTGGTGTCGTACCGAGCCTTGAGCCGTTTGGCTAATTCTTTCTGTAGCATATCTGTGATCTCCTTTTTTGAGGGTAATAAAAAAGGCAGATAGATTTTTGATTTCTATCTGCCTTGCGTATCATTATTCGGTTGTGTGAGAGTTCAAGACATCCAACAAAGGGAAAACATCATTTTTATATCTGTCAAAACGGTTCGCGGAAATTTTGCCGTATAAACGGTGAAAACCCCGATTTTATCGGGGTTTTCACGGGCTACATCTATTTTGTAGCCCTTTTATGGTCGAGGTGACAGGACTCGAACCTGCGGCATCCTGCTCCCAAAGCAGGCGCGCTACCACCTGCGCTACACCTCGATATTTTTATATCAACTTTTTTCTTGTATTTCTGTTTTCTTCCCTGCTTTGTCCGCCCTCTTGCGGTTCCCGTAATCTCTTCGGCTCAATAATGAGCCTCGACATTCCGACCGCTGCGCCTAAAAACGCTCGCTTTTTCTGCCACCGGCAGCGCTCACGTTTTTTGCCCAAAGCAGGCGCGCTACCACCTGCGCTACACCTCGATATTTTTATATCAACTT
>ENA-OPSQ01000289-OPSQ01000289.1-human-gut-metagenome-genome-assembly--contig:-NODE-289-length-47188-cov-3.981138_pt1 | contig 47188 bp, 52 predicted proteins | sample MGYA00241456_ERZ501904 | MGnify/ENA primary metagenome ERZ501904 (study PRJEB25962, sample SAMEA2042452) | human gut metagenome | biome: human gut; feature: human-associated habitat; material: faeces...
TTAATCTTTTTCACCTGAATCCTGATGATATTGCCAACATTTTCTGTACTACGTTTAATAAGATGATGGTTCTTCTTGTTACGCTTGCAGATAAACATCAGGCTTGTCCTTACTGTGGGTTTACTGCGCCTAAAATCAAGGAATATGTAACCAAGGAGACCACTCATCACAATTTTATTTAATCTTGAAATTTACATATAATTTTGTTATATGCTTTATTTATCGGCTTTTTTGTATTTTCTAATTTTGACCGCTCAATAAAATGTACGGAATTTTTCACCTGATTTCGTGCTTTTTATATAATCATTATTAGCTGGCTATTAGCTAGAAGGCCATTTTATTAAAAAAGTCCCTTGATTGGGACATCTTATTTTAATGCATCTAATAGTTTATCCAGTAGATCTGGATTGTCTTTTAAAGAAGCAACCAGCTTATCTACATCAATACTATCTTTCTTCCTTTTGACATTGTCTTCACCATTGTTCTGATAAAAAGACTCATCAAACTTTTGAGCATTTATTTTACGATCTTCATCTAAAATATGACTATACAAATCTGTGACCATATCTGCCTGAGCATGACCGGTATCTCCTTGTGTTGCTTTTATATCACCATGATTTAATTTTAATTTATATGTTGTACTTGAATGACGAAGCGAATGAAATACCACCGGTGGAAGTCCAGCCTTTTCTGAAACCTTAGCTAATCCTTTACGAATGATATTATGCTCTACTGGTCTACCATCTTCAAAACATAAAACCATATCATAATCATGATATTCATCTCGAAAGAATTCTTTGTATTCATTTTGTTGTTCTTTCCATTCACGTAAAAATTGTACCAATGTATTAGGTAGCCATATAGTACGAATACTTGATTGTGTTTTAGGTTTTCGTAACACCAATACTGTTGTATTGCTTTCATTATCAGTAGCTGATGGAAATGTATACAAAATATCTTGAACATTCAGTTCATCAATTCCCTTTTTAGATAATCTTTGTAATTGCTGTTCTACAACAATATGAGCATTATCTTTTTCAATATCTTCATCGCTTATGAATACATTTTTCCATTGTAATCCTAAAACTTCACCAATACGTAATGAACACGCAAACGATAGTTGAATTGCCAATGAAATCTTTGGATCTTCACAAACTTCTAGTGCTCTAGAAATCATTTCTGAAGTCCAAATTTCTTTTTTGGCATATTCATGTTTTGGAGGTGTAACTTTTTTAAAAGGATTGGACGCAATTAATTCCCACTTTTCAGCACACCCAAAGGCACAGCTCAATAACTTATGAACCGATTTTAATATATAAGAAGTTACTTTCCCATCTGTGTTTGATCTCATAGGTCGAATAACTCTTTGTTCTTTTAAATCCCTATAATATTTTTCAATCACAATTGGCTTAATATCTTGCAGCTTCTTTTTACCTATATATGGAAGAATATAATATTTAATTGTAGAACGATTTCTTGTTAATGTAGAAACACTCCAGTTTTGATAGCCATAAAGTTCAATAAATGTATCTAAAAATGATTCAACAGTATCTGTATTAGGTGGGATAAAAGACCCCTTAGCCTTTTCAGCTTCAACTATTGTCTTTCTAGCTTTAGCTTCAGAAATTGAATCAAATGTTTCCCATTTTTGTCTCTTTTTTCCTTTTGTGTCTACATAATAATAAATTACACAATATTTACCATTACGCTTATTAATTGTTGCCATTCATATCATCTCTTTTCTAATAGTTTGTTTAATAACTCTCTTTTTAAAGATGGATCAGATTTTAATTTATCCACCAATGCATCAAAATCAGAATGTTCTTCTTTCGGGAGTAAACCGGATGTTTTCTCTTTAAAAGATTGATTCCATTTTTCTTTATATTCCATCGCCTGTCTGCAATTTAAAAAATCACGAACCCCATCAATGTTAGGCTTTTTACATCTTAAAGGTTGCCTCAAACTTGAATAATATACATCACTATACAAAACCTCATTTCTACCCTTTTGTCTACCAAATGACATTAGTTTTACCAATGTCAATCCTGGTAATTCTAATTTATTAATAAGTTCTTTGAAGTGTTTATTTACAACTCTATCATCATAAGGAAGATCATTCTTCAAACTGTAAATAGTAGAATCATCACTATGATTTTGTGCATATCTATCCCGCCATTCCATCAACAATTCAATGACCTGGCCATGTAAATACACTTTCTTTTCTTGTTTATTCTTTAGAAGTACTACAACTGTATTTGTATTTTGAAATCCTTTCTTCTTATAAGTTTGAATAATTGAAGATGGATCCATTTCCAAAACAATATTCTTATTCAATCGTCTAATTCTTTTATTCGATACGATATACCCTTCTTCTAAATGATCCAAATTACTCCAGGTAATAGCTCTCACTTCACTTAAAGAAAGACCTGAATCAAAACATAAATGCAATAAAATAAACAACTTTTCATTTGTACAATTAGAAATCAATCTAGTCCAATAAGACAAGTTCCAACTTGGTGACTCTTGATTCTTGGCACTTACTTTTGGCCTATATTCTGTAAAATAATTTAATTTCATTAAATTATGATCAACCAAATAGTCACTGGCCTGGCATAATAAATTTAAGCAGCCTCTTACAGCAGATGCACAAATAACATCATTTGATATTTGATTTCTAAGAGGTACACCTGGCAATAATTGAAGATCATGCATAATTTGTTTTGATGTTTTAGCATTAAGCTCTTTAACCTTTTTATCTCCTACAACTTTACTTAAATAATTATTGATCAAAGATTGTTTATTCTCATATATTGAAATCGAATAATCATTAAATATAATCACACTTACGTATTGATTCAAATAATCAATAAAGAGTGTATTCTTATTTACAATAATCTTATTTCTTTTTCCACCATCTATTTGTCCTTTACGCTTCAATGCCTGCTCTCGATTGTAGAACGTTTCATATCTTTTCTCTATATCTCCATTCTCATTTTGAATTGTATAAATAACATTGTATGCCTTACGTCTTTTAGTAATTACTACAGCCATTTTAGTCCTCCCTATTCGTCGCTATAAAACCATTTATCAAAGGATTCCTTGTTTATGCGAATTGATTTACCAATCTTTATACTCTTAAATGTATTTTCTTTTACTAATGAATAAGCAGCTCCTTTACTTACACCTAATATCTTTGCGATTTCAGCTACTGTATAGGTTTTCTTTTCACATAACACAGGTTTCATCTTTTTTCCTCCTCACTATAAACTTTCAAAAAACACAATTCCCAGCTACGAAAAAAAGGAAGCAGTGCTTCATTACTGCTTCCAAAGGAAAAGAGTCCATAACCAGAAGAATCATTTCTTCGGGTTATGTAAACGTAAATCTAAACTAATTTTTATTTTCTTATCAATAATCGCCATTTGCCTTTTATTTAATGTTGCTATCTTTTTAAATAATCTTGATTTATCAATCACTCGAATTTGTTCACACATCACCATAGATCTGTACTTCAATCCTAGTCCCTCAGGCAAAATACAATGTGTTGGAAGATGATGTTTTGTATAAATCTTAGAAGAAAGACACACAACAATCGTAGTTGGACTATGTTTATTTCCACGATTATTTTGAATAATTAATACCGGTCTAACTTTTCCTTGTTCTGATCCTGAGGCATCACTCAGATCTGCTAAATAGATTTCTCCTTTTTTCACTTTCATTTCTATCCACTCCTATAAAATATGTAAAACCAGGACATACCTGGTTGATAATTAATATTAAAATATTCATCGCGTCTTCTATTTATCACCTGATTACCCGAAAACAAAGGAATCCTATTCGACAAGATAGTTGCTAATTATCTTTCATTGGAATCTCACCAACCCATATTACGCTTGGGCCTGTCGCTAGAAGTATCATTATCTTATATATTGTCATGGCACAATTAGCAATATTGTTTGTCATTCTAAAGTATCATCGCTCGAATTGCTTCATCATCGCGCAGTAGTGATCCAGCTCGAATATATAAGTTTTGTATCTAATAGTTGTTATGCTATTTTCAAAGACCCCACAAGAAGATACAAGTATCCCCTTCACTAGTGAGCCGACGAAAACGGCTCAAAATTGCAGTTTTATAAAAAAAAGTGTATTTTTTTCTAAAATGGATAGTTTCAACATGAGTTTTCAATAAATAAATCAAGAATTTAATGCTTACAGTAGCTAAAATCATTAAATCTGAATATAAAAAAGCATGCAGAATCGGCTTCGATTCTGCAATTCAATTATTTATTTGTTTTCCTTATTTTATACGTGTAATCTAGTTTTGCTAGTCTTCTACAAATTGTCCATTCAGGAATCCCTGTGATTTTAGATACTTCTTTTGCACAATATCCACGATACATTAAAAAAATAATCAGCTGCATCTCAAAGCCAAATTCTTCTAATAATTCTGCAAAAGCTATACTTGTTATGGAATTCAAGAAATCTCCAACAGTTTTTGGTTCGTTTAATTCAGATAAATTTGGCTGAACAGCTTTTGATATTTTTTGTTCACTATCATAATCCACTTTTTCAAAAAATCTTCGATCGGAGTTAAATTGCATTCTATCAAAATCTCTCATTAAAAGAATTTTATCCATTGGCATTCCGTTCTTTTTCATAAACCTTTCATCTTTCTCCTTCCATTTCTTATACGCGTTTTCAGCGCGACGGTGATTATAGGGTTTAGCCATTATTATTCCTCCTTTTCATAGCTAAGCTTCGAAGGGATATCCCTTCATAATCGAGCCGACGAAAACCGCAAAAAATTGCACAATCGAAGAAATTTTTTAAAAAAATTTTGATTAGAAGAGTATCCCTTCTTCTAATTTGCCAAAGAATATAAAAAAAACAGATCCACTGTCTGAAACAGAGATCTGTACCAATAAATAGTATTTTATAATTTTAGCTCTTTCCAAGTTTGGAAAGACTTTGAAAAAGAAAGAACAATATGTAAAAATAATGGATTTAACAATGAATAATACTAAAATTTAATAGTCAAATATCTTGAAGAGTATAAATCAGATGCACGTGAAAATTTTAGGATTCTATTAATGGATAAATTTCCAGATAATCAATGGTCTATAAATGATAATCTAAATATGTATATAAATAATCGTTTAAGAATGTACACTTCTGATTACACTTTGATATAATCCTTGCGGTGGGAATAAATTTTTCTTTTGACCTCTTTGCAGATTTAGAAATTTTCAACATATGAAAGTTCATTCAATTGTAGTAAAATAGTGATGAATTAATTGTTTACATCCTTTGAAAATGTGGCAAGATGGAAATGCTTTAGCAGCTGATCAGTTTTTTTTTGCTTATTTTTGAAATTAATAAAAAATGATTCGATGAGTAGTTAACTATTATGGTTTGAAGGAAGTATTTCTATAATATTTAAAGATAAAAGAATTTTAGATTGTATTTCTGTTATGGAAGAATAAGAGGTTAAATAAATGAATGATTATAGAGGTTTGTTAATTAAAAAAGAACGAAAGAAACAAGACATATCCTTAGAAGCTTTAGCTTATGGAATCTGTTCACCTTCTTACCTCTCTAAGATTGAAAACAATATTTTGATTGCAGATAATGAAATATATAAATTGATATTTCAAAAATTGGGGATTCAAACGATGGATCAACAAAAAGAAGAACACATAGAAGCTTTGCTGAAACTTTTCTTTCGGTACTATATGGCATCAAATTTAAAGGTGCTCAAGGTCATTGATGAATTGCTTGAATATAAAGATGAGGTTTCTACATCGAGTCTGTTTGTTTCATACCAATTGTTTTTGCTGTATGCTTCCGAAATGAATTCTCAAATCAATATATCACTTGCTGAAGTGGAAGCGTATTATTCATACATGGATGATTTGCAAAGAGAATATTTTAATTTGTTTAGATTATCTTCTGGAAATATGGAACTATCTGATAATGAAGAATGGATATTTATACGAAGGTTGAAGTCCAAAGCCAATCTATATGCGTATCAAAAAAATGTCTTTAAAGCCTATGATTTGTATAAGATATGTTTAAAATATGCAACAGAATTAGGAAATAAAAATTTGATTGCAGAAATTCTCTGTGCATTGGGATGGCTTTGTCTCGAAGTGGATTTGAAACAAGCGGAACAATATTATACGAACGCCGTTTCCTATGACACTCAATATAAAAGTCTAGCTTACTATAATCTAGGCGCGATTTTAATCCAACATAAGAATGAAATGAAAAAAGGATATCAGTACTTAAATGAAGGCCTAAAAACTTGCAAAGACGAGCAAATGAGGATGAAATATAAGGAAGCTATTTTTATCTATTTTATCGTAAACGATGATAAGAACACCGCTAAAAAAATGATCAAGGAATTAGAGAATTCAGAATATATCGATGTTTTCTTGCTGATGTTAAACAAGGATCATGAATCAAATGAAGAATATCAACATCGTTTAAAAGAGTTGAAAAATGATTCATTGTTATTCAAATTCTTGTTTATCAAAAACTGCCAATATTTGCATAAATATAAAGAAATTTGTATTGAAAAAGGACTTATATAAATTTTGACTTTGTGCAAGATTGAACGATTCACATACTTTAATTGGGATAAGAAACTGATTTATTTCACAAAATGAGTTTCTTGTCTTTTTTTATTAGATAAACGATAATTTTTGCGAGGAGGTGAATACTTATGAAGGAAATCGCATTTGATGTAGAATTTGATGTATCAGTTGCTTGTGGAGGGCTTCTTTGTGGAAATATGATCTGCTAGTTTTCTGAATTATATCAGTTTTAATCAAAATAATTTTGATGAACATTTACCAAATGTTTCTTCATGAATTGTTAGAGGTATGGATCAGTTCCATACCCCTATTTCCACATAAGTTAATATGAAAAAATGTTTGAATTATAAAAATTTAGTTTTAACCACGGAAGGAATTATGTTTGATACGTTTCAATTCAAAATTTTTGAATTAGATGAAGAACATATACAGGAATTTGAAAATGTTTATCGTGGAATAACCAAAGAGAAAGATAGTTTCATTAGTAGATTAATTAAGGATAGTACTACAAACTATGATTTGAAGACAGTCAAAATTAATATGACAAATTTTTGCAATTTAAAGTGCAATTATTGTTTTGCAAATGAAGGTACATACAATAAGAAGAAAAGAAAATTTGATAAAAATCTAATTGATAAATTCATAGATTTTTTAATGCTATATCCTACTGTTCAAAACATCACCTTTTTTGGCGGTGAACCTCTTTTGAACGTGGATGGAATAGAGTACTTATGCCAACAGGTCAACAATTTAAGACCAGATATTGGGTTCTATTGTCAAACAAACGGAACATTAATGAATAAAAGGATCGATAACCTAATTCACCGCTATAAAATAAAATTTACATTATCTATCGATGGTTCAAAGGAGGATAATGATAGAAACCGTGTATTTAAGGATAATACAGGCTCTTTTGACGTTATCAATGAGAATTATAAGAGGTTTAAAGAAAGCGTTTTATCAATTGAAGCGACTTATGATGGAAAATCGAAATATACTAAAAAAGAAATTGCGGAATATTTAACAAAAAAATATGGTTGTACTAATGTTTCTGTTTGCGAATTATTTGGAAATAGTAGAACTATCGAATTTACACCTCCAAAAAAGGATATCGAAGATATTTTGAATTGTTCAAGTATTCCAATTAACAGAACCCGTGAATTATTATTAGGCTTTTTCACAAAGACAAATCAGTGTTATTTTTGCAGTGCTGGTACACAACTTTTGAATATTGATTCTGATGGAAAAATATATCCTTGTCATTTATTGATAGATAAAAAAGAAAAATATTTGTTAGGGGATTTAACGTCTTTTAATAAAGACGAATTTGAAAGTAAAAGATTGAGATTTTCTGAGAAGGTCAACAAGAAATCATATGAGCAATGCAAAAAGTGTAATATTTCGTGGAATTGTTCTCAATGTTTTGCAGCAAAAGAAAATTTTAATTTTAAAGATTGTAAAAAAATGAATGAAAATGCTCTTGAAATATATGAGGAATTAGCCAGAGAAATTAAAAGAGGTAGATTAAATGAAATATTGAACAAATTAAAGGGAGCCGTAAAATATGTTTAAACTTATTCAGAATCATAAAGTATTATATTTTATTTCGCTTATTCTCATTGTTTCATATTCAGTAGTGGATCTATTGAAATCAATCTTGATGAGCTATATATTTGATGATCATCTTCTGGATTCAATTTCAAGCCTTATAGTGATTGTATTGGTATTTTTAGGTGTCTATTTAATTGTTTCCACTTTACAACAATATGTAGTAGAGGTATTGAAGAATAAAATACGTTATAGTTTAAATAAAAATTTGTATCAATCGTATGCTTCCAGGAATATAGAATCGTTTCGAAAAAAGGATAGCAGTGAAATATTGAATGAATTTAATAATGAAGTGAATGTGGTGATTGATAATTATGTTTCTTCAAAATTAAATGTGTTCTCATTAACCATTTCATTGATATTGGGAAGTCTATATATTGCAAATCTAAGTGTAGAAATATTAATGTTTCTGCTCTTTTGTGCTTTTATAACGATTTTTATAAATAGTATTTTTAAGAATCGTTTAAAGAAGAATCAAATGAATTATTTGGCTTCAATGAAGCAATGGCTTTGTTCTATTAAAAATCTGTGTCGTTGTTTTAATGATATAAAGATATTAAATTTAGAAAAAGTATTTTGTGACAATCTGGACATTGAGAATAAGAATTTAGAGCAAAGAACTCTAAAAAATAATGGATTTATAAAAATACTTACTTCTATAAATTCTTTTATTTCTCAAGCCATGTTTTTTTTGACATTGCTCTTTGGAATTGTGTTAATACATTATAATCGATTAACAGTGGGACAATTATTAGGAATTGCACAAGCTAGTAATATGGTGATCCTGCCAATCGTTAATTATGCAAATCTTCGAAACATGATTCAATCTTCTAAACCGGTTCTACAAAAACTGTTGGATAATTCAATGTGCTATGAAGAAAATGAACCCATTGTTTTTGATGAACAAATTCATGACATTAAGATTAAGCATTTAAGTTATTCTTATGGTGTTCGTCTAATATTGGATTTAAGTAATTTGGTGATTGATCAGGGAAAAAAGTATTTAGTCATTGGAAAAAGTGGAGATGGTAAGAGTACGTTTTTAGACATTTTAACAAAGCAGAAGAAAGCAGATGGCATTTATGTGAACGATAAGGATTTGAAGGATGTTCAATTTAGCACCTATGCCGATAAGTTTTCTTATGTGAATCAAAACAATGACTTATTACCGTTTTCCTTTAAACAAAATATTACTTTAGGAAGGAAAATGAGTAAATATTCCTTGAAAGATTTAGTAACTATATTTAATTTAGAATCAATATTTGATAAGGAAAGAGACAATCTTGATTTTGAACATTTGAATTTAAGTGGTGGAGAGAAGCAACGCATCTGTTTGGCAAGAGCAATGTACAGAAATAAAAAATGGCTTTTCTTGGATGAGGCTTTTTCTGCAATCGATAAAGCAAATTCAGATCGAATACATCAATTCATTTTATCCAATCCAGATATTACAGTATTGTCTATAGAACATAAAGTAACAAAAGAAACAGTTTCTTTATACGATAAAGTCTTACTGTTTGAAAACAAAAAGATTGTATCTATGGATGTAGAAGAATATATAAGTAGTAGCTTTTAAGAAGAATAAGTATCATGTATTTTAAAACGTATTTAAATCTATTTCCAGGTATCTACCTGCTACCTGAATATTCCGTGTTAACTCTGCCATCATGGAATATTCAATAATTCAAAAACATAAAAATCATTACCAAAATTATAAAAAAAAATATAGTTTTAGTAATTTTCAGTATCATAATATTGTCTAAGAGGACGGGTAGAAATCGCAACTTTGGTCGGTGAAGGATTTCTACCTTTTTTATTGCGCCTATAAAAAAAGCAGTCAATCCTAAGACTAACTGCTTTGTAAATGTTGCAAAATGTAATCATAAATCTGTATTTCTTAATTATATTAAGGTTGCACATATAATACCAATTACACCAATAGCCAAAAATAACAATCCGATTCCGGCTGATTTTTTGCGTTTTTCTAATTCTTTTGAGTTACTTTCACTCGTATTTACAATAGGGTATTTTCTTCTTCCGATTAAATACATAAGCAAGCTACTTGAAGTATTCCCACTCATTGTAAATACTCCCCAAAATTTAGGGTGCTTTAACCCTCTAGCTGTTGCGTCTATAACAGTCATATGATAAATCTGAAGCACAACACAAAATGCTCCTACAAGTGCAACTGCTCCACAAATTACCTCTAAAACTATGTTCAAGTCCATAACAAAATATCCTCCTTAAAATCTTTTAATTATCTGGTAAAGTAATGCTGATGAAGTGATAACCATAAGACAAAATATTCCAACTAAGAAATAACTGTTATCTGGTATAAACATATTTAATGTTATCAGCAATGCTACGACAATAATATTTACAATGATTGCCCATATCATTTTTTGGTTGCTTCTTACAACATTTGTGCTTTCTTCTAAATGTTCAATCATTTTTTCATCACCCTTTAGCAAATCGTCAAGACTTATAGAGTATAGATTGCTCAACTCAATTACACTAATAATGTCTGGGTAAGATTTTTCGTTTTCCCAATTTGAAATTGTCTGCCTTGATACATTGATTTTTTCCGCAACATTTTCTTGTGTCATTCCAGACTGTACTCGTGCATTTTTAAGTTTCTTACCTATTTCCATATTCCGATTGCTCCTTTCGGTGTCATTGTCATATATTAACCATCAAATGTCTATCCAATATCTTTTACAAAACCTTTTTTCCTTGTCAAAATTATTTTACATAGCTTAAATACGGTTCTTTGGGCTCATTATACTGTAACTTCAGAGTAAAATCTATGACTTGGATTTTTTTCGGCAGTCCACAGAACCATACATCGCAGGGACAGCCGAAAAATAAAAGTGATGTATTTAGCCTAATTTCTCATATCTTAGAAGATGAGCTTTTTCAAAAAAATACAATAACTATCGTCGTATCTCATGATAATGAATGGAATGATTATGTAGATCAGATAGTTAAATTATGAGAAGTCTAAAGACGGATTATAAGGATTATCAAATAAAATCATAAATAGTGTATTGCCGCACTCTAAACAGCTACCAAAGAATCTATATGTAAAATAGAAAAGATCCTATTGGCAATGACATAGTATCATTTCAAATTGGATCTTTTAATATGGGCTCTATTTGACGCTTACCTCTTCGTGGATTTAGTAGCTCTGATTAATGGATTGGGTGGCTCTAAATAATGGAATGGGTGGTTCTCAGTGCTGGACGGTATGGCTCTGAATGCGTGGAATACTCACAATATAAATAAAATTAAAGCAATCGTACAACACAATTAGATACATAATCACAAAATGTAATTATATTGCAATATACATCCATTCCAATTTGAAGTATCTGGCATAAAAATACGACCTCCTTGTGGATCTATTATTTCACAAAGAGATCGTTCTTTTAATCTAGGTCCTATTTGAGCTTACAAAACACGGACTTGGACAACCTCTGGTTGTCCAAGGTTTGTATCAATTATAATCCGCTCAGGGGTTAAGGCACTCCTTAAATTGTGAAGAACAAATTCACCTAACCCCATCCAAATTTATTGTGCCATTAAAAATTGAGTATCTCTACCGTGTGATACTCATTTTTTTAGCTTTTAGTTAATACATGTATAACTATCATGAGTAGTATTAAATGAATATCGTAGAACTATCAATATCTATATTTTCGTGTGTTACTATTATAATAATTGTTGTTTTTTTCAATTTGTTGATTTCTGAAACAAAAAATTTTTTTGAGTTCTCATCCAAATATGTGAAAGGTTCATCAAATATAATCACGGGTTTTCTTGACAGAAATGTTCTGATTAATGAAATTTTCTGTTTCTCTCCTCCTGATATATCATCGCTAAATAAATTAAAAATTGTATTCTCTTTATCTGGTAATCGATTTATATATTGATTTAAGCCAAAACCTTTTATGAAATGTTCCATAATTTCATTTGTTGTATTTGTAGTACAGCACATATTTTCTTTGATACTTGTTTCCATTAAATAAGGGATTTGTTGGGCAATAGAAAAATTTAGTTTTAATGTTGCGTCCATATCTAGTTCTTGTATATTAATGTTGTTAAAAAGTATCTTTCCTTCATAATTATTTCCAAATAAGCCAAAAATACAATCTACTAATGTCGTTTTTCCAGAGCCATTATTTCCTTTAATTAAATAAATATTACCTGTTTCAAATTGAAGATTCTTTTTATATAACGTAAATCCGTTGTTATAACAAAATTTTAAATCCTTACACTCAATCTTATCAATTCTATTTAAAACTATCGTACCTTTTTCAATTTTTGGTATTTTTTTCCATAATACAACTCTATTGTAACTAGCTTTTGTATTTTGGTATTCTGAAACATAATTTAATATACCTTTTGAATATCCTAATATAGTTGAAGAATATTTTGATATAACTACTATTGTTCCTACACTGATATGGTTTTGTAACACTAAGTTAAAGCCATAAATAAAAATGAATAATTGAACAAAGAAAGATAAAAAACCTGATAGAAGTTCCTGAATATTTATTACATTCTGATATTGCAATGAATTCGACAACTGATTATTATAAACATCATTTTGTATTTTTTTAGAATTATCTATAAAGGAATTTAAACGGATATCTTTTATAGAATTTATCATTTTATAAAAATATGAAAAATATAGAGCATTAGATTCATTTAATTGTTTACTAAATTCATATATTTTGTTCTTAACACAAAAATAAATTAATATATATATAATAGATGAAAGTATTATAAAAAAAATCATAACGATTGAATAACGTGCTATTATATTTAAAGTAAAAATAAACATACATATATTTAATCCCATAGATAATGTACTGTTTAAAATAAATTCATTGATCATAGTGCAATCATAAATTAATTCCTGTGATATAACTGATGGGTCTTTTTTGCATATTTCATCATAGGATATGTGTAAAATTCCATCAATATTATTCATCAACATTTGGTTTAATGAATTATTGGAAATTTTAATTGCGTATTTATTGATGAATAGATTTAACAACAATGACACTAATGATAAACTACCATATATACAAATTACAACGACGAAAACCCGAATATTTTTCTGAGTAATAGAATCAATTAAATAGCCTTCAAACAGAGGAAACAATGCTGAGATAATAGAGACTATAACAGAAATACAGCAATAAAATATTACGAGAGGTCTAATATCTTTTGTACTGGAAAAAAAATATTTAATAATATTAATCATTTTAAAAATCAACCTTTCTTATTCTTTTGCGTATAAACAAATACAACAACAGTGTATAAAGAGTTAGCTCTATCATTCCATACAACCATGTTATTTCATATCCTCCGCAAATAAGGCTAAATGAAGAAACAATTGCCAATGGGTTTATACATGGAAACAACAATCCAAATTGCGAAATGCAATAAGTAATAATAAAGAATGCTATACACACAGTTTTAAAATTCTTCTTTTTTCGTGTGCATAAGAATATTAATGTTGTAGCCGAAGTATAAAACAGTGTTTTTATTATATTCATAATTCCTAAAAGAGATAGGACTTTCCATATTGGCATTAAACTTAAACACTCAGGTATTGTAAACAACGTATCGGCAGAAGCAAAGTATTCGTTTCCCATATAATACATTTTTTCTACACCATGAACATAACTGTTAAACTTGAAAATATTGACTTGGTCAACCAATATTTTTGTATCTATCTTAGTAAATTGATGATTTTGCAGAAGAGTTATACCAATCACAAAAAATGAAAGGCAATAGATAATTCCTAAACAAATACATATAGATATTACTACGCTAAACAAATACTTTCTTCTAGATTGGATCATGAGTAGTTGATGTAAATTATTGTCTTGATATACGTTTAAAACAATTATAGTGAATATAACTATCAAAACCGGCATCAAAAAAGATAGGATAGAATCTGCTTTCAGATTATTCAGCAAATAACCTAATAACGAGGATTTATCTAGAAAAGAATTTTCATATACTCTTTGATACATTAATTTCATATGAGAAACTTCATTAACATAGAGTTGATGTATAAAGCTCGATGTGTTTGCTTTGGCAAAAACAGTATTTAATATATTTCTATCAAACTCATACTTTTTTTGATTAAATTTTTTTGGCTTAATACTTTTAAAATGAAGATCCCCAACTCTATCGTTTGCATAACAATCAATGTCGACACTGGATATTTCTAATAAACATTTATAATACGTATCTATAGAATCTTGATTTGTCATGCTTTCTAAAAGATTGATTTTCCAATCCAAATAAGAAAAGAAATTATTCCAACTTTCATCAGATTCATATTGGTATACAATTCTAAGACTTTTAAATTTCTGTTTTAACGCAATCGCTTCTTGAACTTTGTTATTTACATCATTCTCAAAATCTGCCTTCTGATTATTTAAACTGATGAAAGATATCAAATTCAAAGTAATCAATAACAGTAATAATATTTTAGCGATTCTCATTTTTAAGATTGCTATTACTTGATGTTTAATCATATTGAATCTCCTATTCAAAATCCATATTTTCTATAAAGACACAGCTAATAAAAGGTATAAGCAGATTTATGAACGATAAAACAAGCGCCTTTTCGTAATAAAAATTAATGTCGAAAGAAAGAATATATGAGAAAGGATTCCATCCTGTTATCACAAAACAAGAAACCAGTGATATCATGATTACGGCAAACCAGGTAATAATCTCATCTTTTAACACTAAGGATAATAGCTGTATAAATTGAACATACATTAGTAGACTCAACATAAAAATTAAAAAGCTTTTTAATAGGACTTGTATGATTTCTAGAAATGAACCATTTGTTAGGATAAATAAATGTCCTCCATAACCATATTGAATATATCCAACAAAACAAAGAACAGCAGTAAAAGATACAACCAACAACAAAGAGATTATGCAATAAAACATATTTCGTATTAATAAAATACATTTTCGTTTTAATGGATATGAAAATATGTATTGATATGGTTTTGTACTTGAAAATTCCTTACTCCATATGTCTGCGTTAATAAGAAGAATTAGCAGAAAAATAACAGCAGTAAATATTGATTTACATTGTATATTTTTCAAGTAAAAACAAAATGTTGGTTTTTGTTGATCAACCACATCCAATTGGTTGTTTTTTAAATTAAATTCATCCATCGCAATATCAGATTTTAAACTTTTCTTATTGGGTACAAAGGAATCTGTAAATGGACTCAAATAATTTTTGTTCAACCCATATAAAACATGTTTGTTTCTTTGAATTCTTTTTTTCAATATTTCTAGATCATCATTCTTTACATAGGCATTTTCCAATACATCTGTATAATCAATTTGAATATACCAATACTTCAATTCTTTTTCTTTTTCCTTATCATATTGTTGACTTAAATCGTATTTCAATATGTTGATATGATTCTGTTCATCAACTTTCATTATCTGTAAATTTTCTATTCTTCCATTCTTTAACTCCAAATATTCTTTGTTTGTTTTGACACAGCCACAAAACAGCAACAAAGCACATAGTGCAATATTACAGAGTACTTTTTTTGATATGAAACCTCTAATTTCAAATTTTAGAAAATTAAACATTTTTACATACCTCAAAGTAGTATTGTTCCAAAGGATCCTCGTGATACTCTGCTTTATACTTTTTTTCATTTTTCATATGCCCAACGATTTTTCCACAATTAATAAAGACGTATCTATCACTCATCTCTCTTAACTGATTGATTTCATGGGATGACCATAATATTGTTGTCCCTTGTTTGTTCAAGTTTTCCAGTTCATCTATGACTCTTTTCTTGGTTTGTAAGTCTAACCCGTTAAATGGTTCATCTAGAATTAACAGTCTTGGCTTTTGCATTATAACCAAAGATAAAATCAGCATCTGTTTCATTCCTACAGAATAATACTTTGTTTTTTTCTTAAGTCTTTCTTTTAAGCCAGAAAACTCTATATAGTTATTCATCTGCTGTTCATTAATATTATTTAATTGAGAAATCAATTTAAAATGATCCAATCCACTTAGATCAGGATATAACGGTGGGTATTCAATACTGCAAGCTACATCTTTTAATGCATTCTTATTATTAAGAGAATCAAAAATCCAGATTTCGCCACTATCTATATTTGAAAATCCCATTATACACTTCATTAATGTTGATTTCCCAGAACCATTTGGACCTACCAAAGCCACTATTTCTCCAGCTTCTATGTCTAGATTTATATCGTTCAAGATCTTATTCTTATTTAAGTGTTTAATACTGAGTGCTTCCATAATAATACATGTTTGAAACAGAGCATATTCAAACTTTACACCTTTCTATTTCATCATTAATTTTCAAAATGTCCAAGCAATCATATAATAATTACTTGGACTATAACAAAGATAGATATTGTAAGTGTTAATTAAACGTTTTGTGGAGATACCTTAATTCCACCTGGAGTAGTACATACGACTAGTTTTGGACAATAAGCTGTACAAGGCTTATTACCTCCTCCTGTTGAATGCCCCACACCAAAATTAATTGTGCAATTACATGTGCATGTTGTTGAAGCCATTCCGTTTGAAGCAGCTTGTGGTTCAATTAAATATTTCATCTTTTCACCTTTTTTAATCCTTTCGAAGTTTTTAATTTTATGTCACCTATCTATGTTATCTTGAAGATTGTCAAATGTATCAATAACTTGTTTTATTAATGTATCTTTATAAAACTTACATGTGGGTTTATATTTGTGATTCTTTCTATAAATTGTACATCCTCCACCATTACATATTGGTAAGATATCACAATTAGAACAAGTGTCATTAATTGTTGGGTCTTCTAACAAGTTTTTATAATAATCTGAGTTATAATTAATGGATTTGTGATCACTTATATTCCCAATTGAATTATTTTTATTTCCCATTAATTCCCAACATTTATATATTTCACCATCTGAATCAATAACAAATGAATTATACATATCACAAACACACCAGTTTCCTTTTAAATCTGGATACTGAGGCGTATTTTGAAACCTCCATTCAATTTTATTCTTCTTTAATTCTACTTCTTTTTTTATTTTTTCAAATTCTTCAACTGTGTATACTTCTTTAAAATCTATATCATCAGGATCTGTTACAATTGCGGGATAAAAGTCGATAAATTCATCAATTTTATTTTTATGTAATAATATAAGAAGTTTTTCGCAGCCTTCATAGTTAGCTCTATTAATATTCATGCGAATAGTAATTTTAGGAAAATCATTAATTTCTTTTCTGATATCATTACAAGATAATAAGTTTTTAATGATAGTATCAAATGTTGGCTTTTTTCCAATTAAATATCTAGTTTGATCATGATATTCTTTTGTTCCATCCAATGTAATTTGAATACTTGTAATATCTAAATCAATTAGCCTTAATATCATTTTCTTATCTAACAAATAACCATTTGTAACAATGTTAGCTTGATATTTAACATTATTTTTATTACATATTTCTTTAAACGCTTTCGTTAGATTCTCAATTCGGTTAACTTCTAACAAAGGCTCTCCACCGTACCATGTGACACCCAACATATTTATTGTATTAGCATTATTTCTTACAAGATTTACTATCCCATTTGCTATTTCGTCATTCATTTTTGAACTTCTAAGTACATCTTTTTCGTAACAATAAGGACATCTAAAGTTGCAGTTTGAAGTAGGAGCAATTGTTAATCCTAACTGTTGAGTAGAAAACCGTGATAGATACATATTATGCTTTACTATATCTAATTCATTTATATCTTCGTCCACTATAAATCCACCATATTCGAGACTATCTAATAGACTTGTATCCATGCCTTTAAAGTGATTACTAGAACATTTTTTAAAAGATTCATATATTTCTTTTTCTAATTCGGCTAATGCATTTGTTCTTGCATTGTATGCAATTACTGAATTATTGTGCATAATAAAATGATTATATCTTGACGCTTTCTTCATATTTTTCCTCTTCCTTTTTTATTTCGTTTTCACTTTAACCTAGAAAAGAAAGTAAAACAACCACACGGTATCATGTGGTTGTTATTTGGGATTAAGATGCAAGAAAGTAATCTTTTTTTCTTCTTTGTCTACTTTTAAATTGTATTTTTTTATGAATCTATGGTTCTCTCTTTCAACAGTTGAAAAGTCATGTACTAGGTTTGTTTTAATTGAAATAACCTTATTTAAACCTATGTCTACTATGGATATATATATTATTGGTTCATTATCTTCTACCAGATTACTTAATATATTTATGAAAAATATAGTCAAATCCGAATCATTAAACTCTTCTGTATTGCATTTAACAAAATGCTGAATAGTTGTATTGCCAAGATCAATGTTACATATTGCGGTGCTCAAAGCAGTGTTTCCGGTATAAATGGCATTGAACTTTTCAATTATTTCCCGCTTCATTACATAAAAATCATTTTCTGCTTTTTCATATTCTTTGTTCTTGAAATACATATCTATAGAATGACTATCATGTATTAGTGCGTGTAAAAAATCAAATGTATTATTGTAATTGTTTTGAGCAATTTTCAATTTTCGATGTAACTCGTTTTTTTCGTTTTGAAGCTCTATATTTTTGATGGTAAATGAGAAGAAATATAAATAGATTAAGTTCGAAATAAATAGTCCAATCAGTATGAGCATTGAAACATTCTCAAAAACATCTTCATTTTCTAAAGTATAAATCATAAACAAACATAATGTTATGGGCAATACAAAGATCCATATCTTTTTTTCAACTTTCTCTAAATATAGATAGGGCACATACATAATTATAATCAGGACAAACATAAACAAGTAGTTGCCTGTCAAATTCAAATAATCAATTTTACAAAATTGAAATATTAAATCTACCATTTCAATGCATATCCAATATGAAATGGACAAGTAAACTGAATCGGTTAAGTTCTTATGAAAAATAAACTGAAAAAACGATCCGTAAAAAACAACATTTATTAAGGCAAACATCCATAATAAATGACTATTTGAAATAAAATAATTAAAAAGCACTATGATGATTGTGAATATTATAAATTTGCCGATTGATTTTATGTTTGGCTTGATTTTATCTTGTATGGAAAGAATTGTATATAAGATCATCAATAAGCATGTGTGAAAAAAATACGTCATATAGATTTACTCATTTCATTGATCCAAGCTTCTTCAAAAGTCTTTTTGTAGAATCTGGAAACAGGGAGTTTAACATTATTCTGTAAGATGAGATCCTGCTTATCTAAATAATTTATTCTTTTCAAATTCACTAATATAGACTTATAGCACTGTTCAAATGCCTCGTTACATAGTGTACTTCTCCAATAGCTTAACGAATAAGGAGTTTTAATTGTTCTATTATGTAGATATAAATAGGTGTATTTCCTACTATATTCCAAATAATAGATATCATTAATACAAATCTTTGTTCCAGGAATCTTCTCATCCATAATATATCTATTTTCATTTAAATATTCATTGAATACTGGTTCCATAATCATATTAAATTTATCCTGCGTATAAGGCTTTAGTATATATCGATCTGGTTTTATGGAATATCCATCCAATAAATATTTTTGATAATTCGAAGTAATAATAATGTGACATTGATTTTTTAACGTTCTAAGCTTCAATCCCATATCTATTCCACTAATTCCATTAATTTCCATATCCAAAAAGAGAAAATTAACATTTTTACTTTTCTCTATTAGCTCTGTCGCATTCAAACATATTTCTATATTGTAAGCAATGTTTTTTGAATCCAATAAATTCTCTATACATGCTTTAACAATGTTGGCATCATTTATTTCATCATCACAAATTAAAATATTAATCATTAAATATCCTTATCTTTCTGTTTTAGATTACTTTACCACACATTCTTAACAAATAAAATTATGAAATTCTAATAATGAGGCTTTTTCTATAAATGAAAAAACATTTTTAGGTCGAATACATCAATTTATTTTATCTAATCCTGATTATATAGTACTTTCTATGGATTGAATCTATATATATTCGACAATAGTATTTACGTATCTTCTAAGTAAAAATCTGATCAAAAATCTATAAATAATAGATGGGTTTCGCTTATGATGATATATTTTGATTTTGACAAAGATAAATTGAAACAGAATAATTTGCTATATTTGTAACTTTAGAAAAGTATTATGATAAATTTATAAAAAATATACACAAGATCTGTAGAACTTAATATTCTACAAATACATCTTACAACTGAAAGTGTATAAACGGTTCTGATTAATGGATTGGGTGGCAATGGGTGGTTCTCAGTGCTGGACGGTATGGCTCTGAATGCGTGGAATACTCAATACATCCATTATACATCCATTCCAATTTTGAAGTATCTGGCATAAAAATACGACCTCTTATTTCACAAAGAGATCAATCTTTTAATATGGGGCCTATATGGCGCTTACGTTTATTTGTACCACCTTTAAATTTAACGCTTACGAATTTATTGTGCCAAAAAAATTCCGTAGACAAACCCGAGTCTATAACCCTAAAGCTTGTACAATACGGAATACTTTTTATTTATTCTTTTATTCTGAAATTTAAATCTCTTTTACTTCATAGCAATCTCAACTTGATACAATTAAAAACCAAGAACCTGCGAATACAGCAGGACTTTCAAGATCTTCCAATTCATCAAGTTCAGTTAAATCATCGGAATATGAATCTAAAATTTTTGATTCTTTTTTAAAATCTTCTAATCTTTATGTTTTGTGACATATATACCTCCAACTCTCTTACCACACAAAAGTACTAAAATTATAATAATAATTATGATAGAATAAACGATTGACGGAGTTATAGTATAAACCCATTTAAATGTTTCAAAGTCCAGTTTGATACTTTCTAAAGACTTGTGCGCTATTGGGATTCCAGAAATATATCTAACAGTTACTGTTGCCAAACTATTGGCATCACATGGATTTGTTAATCCAAATGTAAAAATATTTAGCACGTCAAATATAATAAAAAACACTAATTGAAAAGCTGTTGCATCTAAAGCCTTTTTGAAGATTATGCTCATTAAGCATGCGAACGTTATCGTAAACAATAATGCTGCTGCAATTGAACACACTATCAGCATTAAATAATCTAAATCTGTAAAATTAATAGAAATTGCATATCCGATAATAAACGCTGTCGTAATTATTAATGTATATGCATATAAAATTAGCGATTTAAACAAAATCTGTACAGCCAATGAATATCCTAATTGTGAAATATACTTATCCGTTCCTTTTACAGAATCCTCTGTAAATAAATAAATATAGACAAAGCCTAAGAAAATAAAACTAAATTGAGTGTAAGCTTGGAATATATTTAACATTTTTACCTTGCTCGTTAAATTTTCATTAAACGCATTTCCTGTAATAATACCAACCAAACCAATTGAAATAATAATTAATGGTAAAATGATATGAATTTTTTTATACTTCATTCTTTTTATCTCAAATTTAAATAATCTACTCATAAGAATCAGCTCCAAACGTAATTAAATCTTTAAACCTATTATCAATTAATTCTTCATTTTGAATTTTTCTTATAGTTTTGAATTTTGGTATAAAACAATAAACTTCCCCATTTAATTTAATTATTTCATTAAGATTATGCGAGACATAAAAAACAACGATATCTTTTTGTGAAACAGAGATTAAAGCATCTAATAAAAATTGTCTATTTGTAATATCTAAAGCATTAGAAGCTTCATCTAACAATAAATATTTTTTATGTAGTGCCAAGCTTGAAAAAATTTCAACTACTTTCTTTTCTCCACTACTAAGTTTCTTTACAGTTTGTCTTTCAAGTTTCTCTACAAACTGATAAATATTACCATATTTATTCTTAACATAATTACAATTTTCATTTCCAAGCAATAACATTATGTCTTTTACTTTTACTTCTTCAGGTATTGAAATGTAATTTGAGACCATAAAGTTCATATTTAGTAATTCACTTGGAACAACACCTCTCATTGGATTAATTATTCCAGCTAGTGTTTTAAGTAACGTAGATTTTCCACAACCATTATCTCCGACAAAAGATATTATCCCATGATCAGGCACACTAATCGAAACGTCTGAATAAAGTAAATTTGAAGGATAACCAATGTCTAAAGTAATTTCCATTTAACATCACCTCTTTTTACTATCTATAAATTAACACAAAAAAACAAGGACTGTTTAATCCTTGTATAAAGTGGCGTATTTTATGGGTGAAATGGAATAATTATTAACACAGAAAACATATTATCAGTTATGTCCATTCTTATTTCTCCTTGATATTTACTTACCACAGATTTCACACTTTTAATTCCTAAGCCGCTATGACCTTCCTTAGTAGACATAAGTTCTTCTTTATTGTATCTAATTTCATTATTAAAGGCGTTTTTGATTTTTATCACAAGATTATTTTTAACTTCTTTTATTCGAAGAATTATTTGCCTTTCTTCAGAAATATTAGTATTCACTGCATCAATAGAATTATCAATAAGATTAGATAGTATAGTAACTAAGTCATAATCAGAAAGAATTTCTATATTTGTGTCATCACATTTCACACTCAATTCAATACCATTTCTCTTTGCTTGATCAAGCTTATCGTTTATTAAAGCTTCTAAGATTTTATTATCTGAATAAAACCGTATATTATCTTTATCAATATGAGACATAATATCATTCACATATACACTCATGCATTCTGGCAAACTATCTTTAATTACAGATAAATGATTTTTTAAATCATGACGAAAAATACTATTTTCTTGATTTTGATTTTTAACATTTTCATAATATTTCATCAATAAATCAGATTTTTGATTCACAATTCTCATTTCTTTTTCTAAAAGATTATTATTTACTTTTGTTTGTGCACTATAGACCAAAAATAAATCCAAAAGTAAAATAAATAAAATGACAAAACACACAAAGAATTGAAATAATAAATCTTTAAAATATAATAAAAAGGATATTAAAATAAGACATAAAAGCCAAGAAAAGACTAATGAACCTACGTAAATAATCAATTCTTTTTTGGCAAGATTTTTATAGGAAATCCCAATCAACTTTGCGTTTAAAAAACTATACAAAATAATAATAATTAATGTAGTTAACAAAATAGAGAAATAACTCAATTCTAATACAGAATTTCTTTGCATGTCAAAAAAGCGAATAATAAGATTGGTGAATATTGATGCAAATAAATCAGAAAACATAAGTACAAAGAAAAATACGACTTGAGTAATATATTCGCTTTTTTCTTCAAAATGATAGAAAATACGAATAAATAAAAAGCCAAGCAAACTTGTAAAGATATAACTGCAGTATCCAAAATCAGAATAAACAAAAACAAACATCAAGGCGAGTAAACAAACTGTCAACATTTTCTGAAACTGAGACAATCGCAAAATGTATCGAGAATCATAGAAATGAAAATATAGATAATTCAAAATCATTCCATTAAACAGTAGCAGTATATCAACAAAAATTTTTTGATATATCATAAATCTATTGATCCATTTCTTTTGATATCGCATTTAAATATGCGTCTTTGATTTGTTTCTTTTTCAATTTAGAAATGGGTATAATTATATCTTTTTCTAAAATTAAATCGTTCAAATGGATGTTTTGAATATAGTCTATATTGACTAAAAAAGCTTTATGTGGACTAATAAAATGGTACTGTTTAAATCTTTCTTCCAATTTATAGATGGTATCGTAAAATTGATAGATACTATCGCTATTTGTGTACAGATTTATTTTACGTTCACTATATTCAAAATACATGATATCATTTACCTTTAATTTTACTAAGCCATGGTTTGTTTGAAAATATTCATAGATATCTATCTGACTATTTTGTAATAGTATAGTCATATCATCTAAAGTTTTAAATAACATTGTTTTATCCAGTGGTTTATCAAGATAATCAAATACATGCAATCTATAGGCTACATTTTTATATTTAGGAAATCCAGAAACTATTATTATATATGTGTCTAAGTCGTAGTTACGAATCATAGTCGCAATCTCTATACCATTCAAGTTGATCATTTCAATATCTAAAAAAATACAGTCATATTTAACTTTTGATTTAATAAAATCCTCTCCGGAATTAAAAATAGATATTTCCACCTTATTTTCTCCATAATATTCAATAATATATGATTTAATCTTATTACAAAATTGAGTATCATCATCACAAATTGCGAATTTATACTGCTTTATCATTTATAACACCTACTTTACATCATTATATCAGATTTGAAATCAACCTTTTACAAAATTGTGTATAACATGAGTATTACGCCATCTGAAGGCCATGCAGTACGCTAGAGAAGTCCACACAATCCGTTACATAAGTCCACTCACTTTTAAATATGAATACGTTATACAAGTCCATTAAAAAAACACGGGATTAGCCGCAATGTCATTAAGTTAAGAAATGACATTGGGCAATCCCTCCCTTTTTATTTGTTATTCGAGCCCAATATTAGCTATAAACCGTTTTGGGGTATATGCCGCCCCTAAAATTCTTGGAGAGCAAATTCACTTAACCCCATCCAAATTTATTGTGCTTCATAAACAAGTGATACTCTTTTATTGAGAAAACTTAATCCACACATAGAATCAATAATAATTGAATTAATGTGCATCAGGAAAATCATTTTTGAATTTGCCACCATAATGATTGTTTTTATAGTTTCTAATATATAGTAATAAAATCATTGTCACTAAAACAATACCACAGATGGCATACATTGTAGTTGAATTTAAATTATAGAATAAATAACAAATTACTGTCCCAACAATAATTAATAATCCTATGATCACTAAGAATGCATCCCCATATTTTTTCATTTAAAACGCCCTCTTTCTTATTATAAAATTATCGAATTTTTATAGTAGCACCACTATACCAATAACCTCCACCAACTAAACAAGAATATGGATCATTTACAGAAGAGCGATAGTTAATGCTATGAGTTAAGCTAGAACCACTAATATTGTGCCATTGTGAATTAATAGAAACAGTCCATAATGTAGGCACATATGTAATTGCTGCATTTAAACTTACATTTGAAATTTTTCCATTATTGTATGTATACGCACCAGTTACAGTGACTTTAGCACTTGATACGCAACTACCACCTTGATCTTGAATGCGAATACTATATGACTTATTTACATTTATTCTCGATGCAGCGCGGTTTATATCAGATACAGTAGAAATTTCAGACTCATATAATGGTTCAATTGTTGAGTTATCCTCTAGTAGAATAACTTCACCTTTATCTGGAATAGGATACATAGTTCCTGCTTCACAAGCGCGTTGTTGAGAATGAACAGGTACATCAATTTCTTTGGCACTCAACATATTTGTGTTACAAAAAACTGACAAAACCATACTAAACACAAGAATCGATAATCGTTTAATTTTTCTATTCATAAAAAATATACCTCCTAATTTTAATATTAAACAATTGAAAACAAACTTCTCTAAAATATGTACATAAAATTTTCCCACACACAATTCCCCACTGATACATTTAAACATTTTTTAATAAATATGACTTTATCACTATCATATGTCTACATGGATATATGGGTGAATGATTCTTTCTTGCCACATTTAAAGGAACATTTACAATTTAAAACTTTTTTGACCATTTCTTCAGATCAGGCTTAAATCACTTTTTTCACTTACGACTGATTTTTATGTCCTACAATGTAATAACCTTTCCTTATCTTACTATTGAAATGAGTAAACCTAGAAAATTAAATGTTTCTCTTGTAACACAATATCCTCCAAGCAGGAGATTCATGTATTTTTATTGAATAGTTCTGATTAAAAAAATACCATTCTTTTAAATACAACTTCATACACTCTATGTGTGTCTCTTTCATATTGAAACATTATAAGCATACCTTGCTAAGCATGCTTCTTTCTTTTTCAACGATAGCGCTATCTCTAATTCAAATATAATATAAAATCCATAAAAATACAATACATATATTTATATCGTTTATTTTTTTTTATATTCGATATAATTAATCATATTCAAATTGAAAAAATAAATATTTAATCATATAATTTAAGAGAAGATATATACATAAAGAAATTAAATGGAGGAACTTACATGAAATACATTCAATTTACTAAGAAGGAAAATGAGATCATGGATATCTTATGGAAGCATGATGTTGCAATGTCTGCAAACGATATTAAATTAGCTTCCAAAGATTTGAGTATCAATACGATTCAGCAAACGCTACAAAAATTATTGGAGATAAAATATATCAAGGTTGCAGGAATTGGCCAGAACAAGAAGGCAATCACAAGATTATATAAGCCAGTTGTATCCGAAGCAGAATATGTGAATTCATTTATTGGCGAAGATACACGAGCAAAAATTTCAGCTTATTTTGTTGAACACACAGATGATTTAGAGATGATTGAACAATTAAAGAAATTGATTCAAGAAAAAGAGAAAGAGTTAAAATAATGCGATTTTCTGCATCATCTCTTTTCATTACTTTGTGCATCAGTTTTTTATTGATTCTTCTGTTAGACATATTACTTTCATATAAAAAAAGTTATAAATTATTTCGGACAGATTTTATAACAGTGCTAATCGTTGTTGTCGTAGTAAGAATGTTTGTGCCACTTGAATTCAAATTTACTACAACCATTATAGTGCCCACAATCATGAATCCAATCATTGTGCTGTTACAATATAAAATTTATGCAAATGTGCAAATATATCAATTCTTATTATTGGTTTGGGTATTGGGTATTATATGGAACCTGATTAAATGGATTCGCGCAATTCAAATTACCAAAGACATGTACAAACGTATTGATAATCATTCAGAACACTATCATATAAGTGATTTTATTGATAACTATCAAGAAGAAAATTATGTGGTGTTAAGAACAAACTATGTTTCTTCCCCTATGGTCATGGGCTTTAATAAAACTATATTGATACCAGACGTATGCCTTTCACAAGAAAATTTGAAAAATGTATTACTTCACGAAACATGGCATATTAAAAATCATGATGTGTGCACTAAACAGATTATAAATTTGTTAGTTATCATGTATTGGTGGTTTATTCCAGTATATAGATTAAGAGACAAGATTGATTTATTTTTGGAAATGCGTGTAGACTATCAAACAACAAATCCATTTTCTAAAGAGGAAGTAATGAAATATATGTATACACTTATAGAAATCCAAAAAAACATTCAAAGTAAAAATGAGTTTAAGGGACAATCTACACATTTCATGATTCAAGATAATGCACATGTATTAGAATATCGTATAAATTATTTAATGGATGGAATGTATCGAAAAAAAACGAGCAAAATTCTAATGATTGTTGTATTAGCTCTTCCATTACTTACAAACAGTATTATTTTGGAGTCTGCATTTGAACCACCAAACAATGAGGATATGTATGATCAATCAGATATAGATAGGGGATATATTATTAAACATAAAGATGGAACATATGAATTAGTATTAGGCAAAAAACGTCTCGAAATATCAAATCCAAACGATGAATATTTTAAAGATGTTCCGATTATAGAGGAGTAAGTAATTTATGAAAAAAATAATGATTATGTTAGCACTAATCACATCAACGAATATAATAACACCTGTTTCAGCAAACGAAACTGAAGTCACCACAAATATTTATGTTACTATGCCATGCCAAGATAAGCTGGTCTGGAAATTCAAAGATATAAATGGAAGATTGCATAGAAGATTATGGAATCAAACATTGAATAAATGGGTTGGAGACCATTGGATTCCTTGTTAATAAATTTAAAATAGTCTTTTAATATCTTTGTATAAACGGGAATTGACATAAGTTTACTGCTTATGTATATATTCAAATTGGTATCCCTCTCCGTCTTTAAACAACGGAGTCTTGGATACCTTTTTATTGTCTTTCCGTCATATGCATTCAATCCATCACACTTCAATTTATAACTTTCTCTGATAGTAAAATGAATCGGATAGCCAAAATCCAACTCATACTAAATTAACTGCAAAATTTTATCAAAAATTATTGCATGGAAAATGAAATTAAAGTTTGGACGATAAAAGATGGATATAAATTAGGAGATGATCTTACCTCTAAAGTACTTGCATTCGCATTTGGACTAAGTGCGGAAATAGAGAGAAACTTAATAAGTCAGAGAACCAAGGAAGCGCTAGCCCGTAAAAAAGCGGAAGGTGTGCAATTGGGCAGGCCAAAAGGAAAAAAATCCACTCATTATAAATTGACTGGCAAAGAAAAAACTATTATCGAATTGCATGAGAAAGGATTATCTAAAAGTAAAATCGCAAAGATACTAGACGTACATAGAAACACTTTAAATGTATATATTAAACAGAATGGAATTAATTTAAGCTGATACCAACTAAACTATTATTTTGTTACTTTTAGAATTTAGAATAAAATATAGCAAGGTAAAATGATAGTTTTATAGAATTCTGTTAGTGTGAATAAACAGAATTATTGTGCTAAACTTTATTTGGGTGTGATGATGAAATTAATAAAAATAAATAATTAAATCCGAGAAGTGAACTATAAATAGTAACAAATTAAAAATGATAGTTTGTTATATTAAATATATACGGATCTACAGCCAATAAAAAATTGTTTATGCTGTTATAGACAGTTATGATTTTTTATTGGATTTTGTAATAAAATAAAGTGAAAATAAAGTACGATAAAGGAGATAAAAATTATGCCAACAACGATAGAGGTAAATAAACAAAGTGTAGAAGCATTACTGGGAAGTGGTAAAACAAAACCATTTGTAATTCCAGAATATCAACGTCCATATGCTTGGACAAGTGAGCAAGTTGAAACTCTTTTTGAAGATTTGTGGGAGTTTACAACTACTAGCGGTGGTACTGAACGTGATGGATCTTATTTTTTAGGCAGTATTGTGTCTTATGAAAATGAAAATGGTGAACAAGAAATTATTGATGGTCAACAAAGAATCACATCTTTATTTCTATTGCTTAGAGCCATCTACACAAAGCTAATTTCTACTTCTGAATCAGAAAGAACTCCGGAGGCGGTTAATTTTATCGGCAAAATAGAACCTTCTATTTGGAGAACAAATAAGCTTACAGGGAAAGTGGATTATAAAAATATTCTGCTAACATCTAGAGTTGTTAATAATGAAGGAAATGAGATTCTTAGAAATATTTTAGAAACTGGAAAAGCAGATGAGAATGCAAAGGATAACTATTCTAAAAATTATTGCTATTTCCAAGAGCTATTTGATAAACACTCTGCCGAAAATCCGTTGATGGTCTATCAGTTTATTTATGCATTATTGAATCAAGCGATTTTGCTTCCTATTACAGCTGATACTCAAGATACTGCATTAACTATTTTCTCTACTTTAAATGATAGAGGTTTACCATTATCTGATGCAGATATTTTTAAAGCTAAGATTTATAATCAACTTTCAGTTGATCAAAAATCAGCTTTTATTGATAAGTGGAAAGAACTTGATGAACAGGCTACTGAAACGAATGAAAGCATTCAACAATTGTTCTATTACAATATGTTCTATCTTAGAGCTTTAGAACAAGACACAAACACTACAACTCCTGGCCTACGTAAATATTATGCTGCAAACAAGTTTTCAAGATTGTATGAACCAGAGCTTATAGAAAACCTATTTGTTATTTTAAACTTGTGGAAGGTCGTTAATAAAGGAGAAGAAATCGAAGATGAGGGCTGGTCGAAAAACACAAAAATCCGTCAATCTCTTGATACTCTTAGTTCTTATCCTAATGAGTTTTGGAAATATCCAGTTGTTGTTTACTATATAAGTTATCGCAGTGAAGAATCATTTGAAGAAAAATTCGGGCTATTCTTGAATAAGCTTTTAATGGAGCTAATGACTAAATATATATTGGCACCAACCATTAATGCAGTTAAACAAGATATTTTGAAACTTAATTCTAAAATCATTTACTCTGACACTCCTTCATTCGACTTTAAAGAAATTGATACTAGTCGTTTAGAAGCTGAAATCAAAAATCCTAACAGAAATGTTGTAAGAATGTTATTAAAGACCTTGGCATATGAAGAACAAGATGATTTGTTGCCATCACGTTGGGAAATTGAACATATTTTCCCTCAAAAATGGCAAACAAATTATTTTCCAAATATACCAGAAGAAACTATTAAGGATAAAATTGAACATATTGGAAATAAATTACCGTTTGAAAAAAAGCTTAACATCGTCGCTGGAAATGGATATTTTGGAAAGAAGAAAGCATTATATAAAGCTTCTAAGATTGTAATAACAAAGAAGATGGGTGATTCTATTATTGATAATTGGAATTTAGATTCAATCACCGAAAGAGATCTTCGAATTACTGATATTATTGTTAAGACACTTAAAAGATGGAACAATGAATATATGGCTCAATCTTCTGGTGATCAAAAAGAGATGCCAACTGAAGAACAATTGGCACAAATTGAAGAATTCAAGAAAAAGGGATGGATAAAATAAGTTATTTAGGATTAGCAAACACTACTCCTCCATATATAGATCTTAATTGATCTAACGTATAGGATTTTGTTTGCCAATCCTTTTTTGCGTCTTTAAACGTATTTGTAATACCATCAAGATTACCTTCTTGAACAGTTATGGTATTATCTTTTACTGCAATGACTATACCAACATGATTATGTCCAATAGCAGAGAACACTGCACCGGCTTTTGGCAAAGAAGATCGTTCAAATTTATCTGGATGTGCTGACACCAATTCCTTCACACAACTGCTTCCATCACCGCTAAAGCCAGGATCATAACCATATAATTCATAGAACCTTCCCCAAGCAAACCATGTACATTGTCCATATAATCCGGCCTGTGCGTATGGATTCCTTGTCACCCAGGCTTCTAGATTATTAAAATTAGGATTTGTGCCTCCTCTAAAAGTAATCCCTACATATCTCATAACATGATCAACATAAGAAGGATCCCCATAGCCGGATACATTTAACTCTTGTTTTTTATTATCAGAAAACTGTTGTGCATTATATTTAGAATATCCACCAAAATTACGAATTGCCCATTCAATATAGCCAGAGCCATAATTATATCCTTGCAAAGCCAAATATATACGTTCCGTATCGGATGAATCCTTTACTTTTGCTTTCTTTAAACAATCAGAAAAAGTATGTGTTCCCACTTCAATAGAATACTCAGGATCCGTAATTCCATTAGGTACTCTAGGATATTTTGTATTATACCCTGACTCGCTCGCCTGCATTGGATCATTGCCTTTCCCTCCTGACTCCTGCATCATAATTGCCTGCAATAAAGAGACATAATCCTCAATATCATATTCTTTTGCATATTTTCGAATTGTATCTTCATACGCAATCACTTCATCACTTAAAGAAACAATTTCACTATTTGATCCATCATCCTGTGCCAACACACTAAATGTTCCAATAAATAAAGTAACAACAAGTAATAAAATCAATCCTGTTCCAAAAGAAAAAAGTGTATTCATCGCTGATACACTCTTCTTGACCACTTCTATTGATGTTTTTATTACTCTATTTGTACTCTTAACAGCCGGTTGTGTTATTACTTTGTCCGTTGTTTGTTTAATCTTAGAAGTATTTACTTTATTTACGACATGCTGCTTAGCCTTAGATACATAAGTAATTCTTTGATTGCGTACCGGAATAGATTCGCTCATTGCCTTCCTATCTGTAGTTTTAAACTTATACTCTCTATGCTTATGTTTAATAAATTTTGTAGCACGCTGCTTTGATTCTATAAACGTTTGCTTAGCAACTTCACTAACGTTATTTGTAGCATGTACATTCGGATTCGTTTTAACAGACTGTTCTACCTTTTTATCTTCTTCCTTATTTCTTGTGTGAATAGTTTGCTGCTTAATAAAATGATTCACATTTCCTTTAACATCCTTAGTCTTTATGGATAGTACTTTCTGTTTTGTCTTTATATCTTTCATCTACATCAACTCCTTTAACATCTTTAATACTTGCTCACTTTAATTGTTCCAAAACTTAGTTGATGTATTCGAAAATATCTTGTTCTGAATTAGCTGATACCTCAACATTTTATACATAAACAAGACTCATTAAATCTAATTTTTTAATGAGTCTTTTGTATTTATTGGACAATTATTTTTTTATCTCCTGGCCTTGTAGTATTTAAATCATACAATAGTCCTCTTGGCATCTTATTTACAAATGGAACTATAGATCCACCATACTTAATTAATCCACATCCGGTAGGAGCATTTGTAATATAGCTCATCTGTTCTTCTGAAATATTTAACAATTTAGCTAAATCTTCTCTATCATTCGCTGATTGATTCAACATGACAATAAACTCAGAATTGGATAACATACTAATTCCTTGCTGAGATGATAATAAGTACTTAACATTCTGAGTAATTCCTGTAGGATATGCATCTCTTTTTCGAAACTGTCTCCATGCAGAGGCAAAGAAAGTTGCACTTTCTTCATTCTCAAAAATAACATGGATCTCATCAATGAAGATATGAGTACGTTTTCCTTTTCTCCAGTTTTCATTCACACGATTGATAATGGCATCTGTAATTACCAATAGACCTAATGTTTTTAATTGTTTTCCCAAATTAAAAATATTAAACGATAAAATTCTAGACTTGATATCTACATTCGTTTTATGAGCAAATATATTTAATGATCCATTTGTAAATAATTCTAGTTTAATAGCTAAAGATTTAGCCTCTGGTTCAATTTGCTCCAATAACTTTTTATAAAGATGTTTTAACGTTGGTACATAGCCATTGATTTTTGCTTCCTGGTAAACTAGCGTTACACATCTATCAATAATAGATCTGTCGATTGGTGTAATACCACCATGATTAGCATCTAAATTTTCAAATACAGACATCAAAAATTGAGATTTATCTGCAATTGAGTTTCCACTATCACCATATCCCTCTACCATTTCCATTGCATTAATATAATCCGTACTATTTGTACCAATACGAATAATCTGTCCGCCTAAAGCATTGATTATGGAATCATATTCTCCTTCTGGATCTGCAATGATAATATCGTCATCAGTAGATAAGATTAAGAATTCAATTTCCTCTTTTGTTAAGAATGATTTTCCGGATCCTGGAATACCAAAAAAGAAAGAGTTTGGATTTTGAAGCAATGCCTTGTTACAAAGAATAGGATTGTTCGTAATCGCATTTTGGCCAAACCAAACCCCACCCTTTTGCATAATCTCATGTGCTCTAAAAGGAATAAACACAGCAGCGCTTTCTGTTAATAAAGTACGCGTAATATTTAGTTTATTGACTCCTATTGGCAATACTGTTTGTAGACCATCTAGTTGCCTTTTTGAAAAATACAATATTTCTAGTTCACAAACATATTTACGAGCTACAGCCTTCAGTGTCTCTGTATCTTTATTCAATTCTTCAATAGAATCAGCTAAATGTACAACTGTAATATTACAAAGCATCATTCTTTGATCTCGTACAATCAAATCATCCAGGAACTCCTTGCACTCTTTACGTTGCAATTCCATATCATATGGAATGATTGCTGAGAAGTTATTATTACGATTCTGTTTCATTTGCCAATCCGTAATATTCTTTTCAACACCAAGGAATTTATTTTCTACTTCTCGGACTGCCTCATCTGTTGGCACTGTAATGATATCCATTGAATACATCAAGTTCTTATTCAAATCACACAACTCCGATACAAATTCATCTTTCAGAAATCCAGGATAATTATTTAAATAAAGAACACGACCATATTTACCATCAAACTCAAAATACTTATTGTGGTATTCACACATTCTTGGTGTAATTAAATCTTTAAAGGAATGTCCTTTCCTAGCTAAATCGGTTAAGTCTAATTGGAATTCCTCCGTTTCATTTCGATAAAAATCATGTAATATCTTCAAACGTTCTTCTGCATCCAATTCAATACAAGAACTTCCAAGTCTAGAAAATAAGGTTGAAAACTCTGCAGTTATACGAGAAAAAGTAAATCTAGCTTCTTCTATATTACTTTTAAAAACTGTAACTGTAATATATTTTTCCTGGATAATATCATCACCTTCAGCTAATTTGGACAATAACATCTCGTTATACTCAACTCTGTACTTATCCAATCCATCCTCTTTTAATGGAATTAAAATATCTTCTTTAAATTTTTTTATATCCACTTTTCGATTGTTAATGGTAATTTTCGTCATCACAGATGGATCAAATGAATTTAGTAGATCACTATATGTTAGAAACAAATTATTTTTATCTTCACCAGATGCAATCTTATAATTAATATCCAAAAACCTATAACTCTTTGTGTATCTGTTTCCAGAACGAAAAATACCATCCTTATAGACCGAATCTACTGGGATGGTATCCTGCACTGCCCTAGGCACTCTTATTCTTTCTTTGTTCTGCTTTTTCAATCTTTCGTAACTTTTTATCATGTACAATTGACTCCTTTCTTGATTGTTTGATCATTGGCTCAAAAACCTCATCATACAAGTTAAATGGTTTATTGATTAAATCTCTAGACGATAATAACAACGAATTAAATACTGTCTTAACAATATCTTCTGTATACATACCCTGAAATCTTATAAATCCAAAAGCAGCAAATGGCGCTGCTCCAAGCATACATAGCCAACTAGTTATTTCAGTTCCTAGCTTGTCATTCAACAAAAAGAAAATACCACAAGCTATCCCACAAGCAATAATAGAGAATATGCTCTGTCGAAGGGATAAGCCAAAAAATATACTCTCCGTATAATCCCGTATTTCCTTATTGATCTTAATTTCAAAATTAGATTTCATCATCAAAATCCTCATGAATAATGTCCAATGGGATAGATGATGAAAACATAATATTCTCCATTGGAATCACCATCTTCCCATTTTCTCTAACAATTACAACTCGATCCTCTTCATGTTGTAACTTATACATAACTCTATCTTTCATAGGTAAAGTTGAAGGTTCAACTATTTCAATTGAATCTCCTGTTTTTAGTACAATTGTATTTAATATATATTCTTTCATGTTATTTTCCTTTCCTCCAAAATGGCATAATAAAAGCAGAGATTAACTCTGCTCGATATAGGGTAACTTAAATGATGTTTCATGTTTTGTGATTTGATCAAAGAAATTTTTTGGCTTGTAGTCAATTAAAATCAAAATAATCATTTTTTAACCTGCTTGCAAGCATATGCAAATTTGCTTCATAGGAATATAATTTAAAGTTTGATACAGGATAACATTTTGATAAAAGTTGCTCAATACATCGTGGCTCATCATTCTTACCTTCGACTATAAATAATATATTTTTAGTCTTCATCAAACTCACCATTCATATACAATTTACCAAGATTATGACCTTCTCTTAACTCACGATCCGTCGCTTTGCATAACGGTGTTAATTTTCCACTTGTTGAAAGTATGAACAATGTATCAGGACGCATAATTTTATTACTCATTAAATTTGTGTTGTGCGTAGTAAAGATAACCAAAGAATCTTTATATTTTTCTTTAATATATTGGATGATTTTTTCAGATAATTCAAAATGAAAAAAGGCATCAAATCCATCAAAATAAAGAATAGAACTTTCTTTATGTGACATTAAAAACCGAATATAAAAATTAAACAATGACAATGTTCCACTAGATGCATTCTCTAAGAAGGCTACTTTTCTATTTTTAAATACAAAATAAAGCTCTTTACTACCATCTGGCAGTTTTTCCATAGACAATTTACATTCAATACCCATATAATTCAAAAAATCTTCTAAATCATTCACATTACGATCCAGTTCGTCTAATTCATTTCTTGATAATTGAATCAATGCAGTTGCAGGAGTAAATATTTGTGTTATTTTTACTGCATAATCATACATCTTGTTAAAAATCGAACTCTTTTCTACAGCACCATTATTTACTAACCAGCGTACAAATGGTAATGATGGATTAGTATTTTTTTGATAAATTGAGAAAATATCTGAATTATGAAAATAGTCTTCGCTTTTTTCTATAAATCTATTCTTATTAAAATCATAAGAATAGATGATTTTTCCATTTATATTTAATACTTCATTGGTTAAATTGAATAAATCTGTTTTTTGATATTCATATACCACTTTGTCTTTCTTATTATTGAATAGGAAGGTATAAGTAAAAGTCGTAATCTCGTTATTAGAATTCGCATTTGAAATAAAAGAATGGTTTGATTTCATATCATTAGACATCGTTAATGTTTCTTTTAAATCACAAAGAGCTTTACTTAAATTTGTTTTACCACTTCCATTTTTACCATAAATAATCATTTTCCCAATCAAATCATTAGTAATGCAATCTTGAGAAAACTTATATCCATTCACATCTGAAAAATCAATATCTAAGTCATCTTTAAAATTCTTAAAATTATTAACTCTGAAATGTTTAAGCATTGGCATCACCTCAACTTCATTATAACCGTAATTTTTTTACGGTAAATAGCTACTGTAATTTTTTTTACAGATCAGATTCATTCTCAATTTTGAGTATTTGGTATCTTCTTCTGAATAAATTTCTTCACAATTTCATTTATATCTTAATTATTAAGAAGTAAAAAATCACAAACCCATCATTTCCTTAACTATACGATCACTCATTTTAATTGATCCAACTAAAACGAGCATATTAAATATCAGTTCACCAACATAGCTCCATACCATAGATACGCTAGATGCTGTAGTATCAACTACTGGTGCACTAGACGCAAAAGCTGAAAAAATAATACAAGCAAGGACAATGATAGCTCCTTCTAAACATACTCCTGCATAGCTTTTAATAAACGTAAATGCTGTATTTTGTGTACTTTCTCCAGCTGCTGCTGCAAGTGGGATTGGTGATATAGCTGTGTACATATACAATTTAAAGAATCTTCCATATACAGTTAAAATCATCACAAACGATAACATTGTTATAAATATGGATCCTAATAGTGTAACTGCCCATAAGGGAATAGATTCCAGGAAACCTGTATTACTTACTGCATCAATGATTTCTTGTGGCAATACAGTTTCACTTGATACACCTAATCCTGCAGTTTCAGTGATTGCTTGAATAATGCCTTGTACTATCTCAAATATCTTTGTCATTAATTCCATTCCATACATCACCATTCCCCTGGCAATAATAAACCGCAAAAACAATTTAAAGGCCTGTTCTGGCCTTTTTACATCCTGCCAACTTGTACAGGTTCTAATCAATCCCCAAACAAAGAACAGCACAAGAAGTGCTAATCCAATTGCTTGAAGTGCTCCATGTATTTTAACTATGATTTGCCAAATATCACCACCCTTGAATGTTTCAGGTGATTCTGTTAACAATAGCCATATTTCAGCTAATTTAGAATTCCATGTATTGATGGCACTAGTTAGGTTATCTATGATTCCACTCACTAGAAATCACCATCCTATCCAACAATAATATTCAAAATCTCTTTAGCAAAAGTAATAACAATTCCTCCGGCTACCGTCATAAAGCCATTCGCTCTTTGACTTGGATCATGACTTTTCAAAGAAAGTCCTACCTGTACAATTCCAAAGCCTAATAAAATCATTCCAATCGCTCGGATAAGTCCAAACATAAATTCACTGAAGTTATTTACAACAGTAACTGGATCATTTGCTGCATAAACTGGTGTTGCAAAGTTTCCTACAATCACCAATGCAATATACGCAAAGAATAATACTTTTCTAACCGTTTTTATTTTCTTCATCTTCTTCAATCTCCTTTAAATAGTTTTCTGTTTCTTCTACATCCAATAATTCATACTCGTTATTGCTAAGAAGAATATTTTGCCAATCCTCAATAAAATGATTCACTTGTCCATGAATGTACGGTTCACGGCCTCCATCCATTGTTTGTTTAATACGAGGATGTTTTAACAAATTAAATTTTCTATCTCGAACAGGCCTTTCACCTTTTAAAAATAGAACAGCATAATTATTGTCCAATAAACGAACTTCATCAGAAGTTAATAATTCCCTTCCAGTTCTCTGAGAATTTGTTGTGAAACTTCCACTTCTACCTTCTGATTTACCATACGTATTTGTATCAATCGTTGCCTTTCCAAGTTCCTTACTTATATATTCATGTGTACTTTGTTCATTTCCACCTAAATATAATTTAGAATCACAGTTCCCCATAATTGACTCCCAAGTATCCTTATATAACGCTTTGATCTGTGCCAGGTTCTGTAAAATAATGGATACAAAAATAAGTCGTGATCGCATTGTCGAAAGCAACTTATCAAACTCGTCTGGTAAAGCAACATTGGCAAATTCATCCATAATAAAATGTACTGGTACAGGAAGCTGACCGCCATGAACAAAATCTGCTTGATAATATAACATTTGAAATAACTGAGTATACAACATACCGATGACAAAATTAAATGTTGAATCATTATCAGGAATAATCGCAAATAAGGCTGTTTTTCTTTCACCTATCTGCTCTAACTCCATCTCATCATATCTAGTAAGTGATGCAAGTTCTTCCAAGTTAAAAGCAGCAAGTCTTACACCGACTGAAATCAAAATAGATTTAGCGGTCTTACCTGCTGCTTGTTTATATATTTTATATTGTTTAAGTGCTAAAGAATTACTATCTATCGTTTCTAGACGCTTAAATAACTCATCCAACGGACTCTCATAATCATCTTCATCCTCTTTTACTTCAGCATAATTCAGCATTTCCATTACCATCGTAAAGTTTTGCTCATCCTCCGGCGCATAATGATATAAATATAACATCAATGCTTCAAGTAATGCTGTTTCACTTTTCTCCCAAAATGGATCGTTTGTAGAAGATCCTTTTGGAGTTGTATTACGAATTAGATTTGTGATTAATTTCAATACATCCTTGTCACTTTGAATATAATGAAATGGATTATATCCCAATGATTTAGACATATCAATTAAATCAATAACTTTGATTTCATATCCCTCATCTTCAAGCATATAACCTACACTCTTGATAATTTCTCCTTTTGGATCTAATACTACATAGCTCGTATTACACTGCATAATGTTAGGCTTAGCATAATATCGAGTTTTACCAGCACCAGAACCACCAATCACAACCGTATGAAGATTTACGTTTTTAATTTTTCCATGAATATCCATTCGTGTTTTTTGCGTAAACAACTTATTTTCAAAGAAATCCTTATTCGAATGTTTCTTCACTAAAGAGCGTATATATCCCCATCTAGCTGATCCATACTCTTCTTTTTGTCTGTAATTCTTTTCGTTGGATAAGTAAACACCAATACCTATGACATAGATAATCAGGAATATTCCAATCGTTTTTAAAGAATTATCACACCATTTAAATTGAAAGGGATGATTCAATGCTTCACTTAGATAAGGTAGTGCATGAATGAGTCCTTGATCCATATATGGTGCAATCAAAAATGCAAACCATATTGTAGGAATGATTAATAAGCCTAGAAATAAATATTCGTCGTTCTTAGCATCTCTCATAGTGATCTTTTATTGATGGATGGTCTGCATCACAAACCTTTACAATAAGAGAATCTAAAAAATCATAGTTCTTATGAGCTAATCGCTGTTTATCTCTTAGATCAGCTAATGCCCTAACAATAATTCTTCTCTCTGTATCATCTACCTGAATTTCAATTATTTTGTCATCATTTTTCTTAAACCATTTTCTCATAATCGTTATCTCACTTTCTTTTTTGATTTTTTCTTAACTGGATACTTAGGTGCAGAAGATTTTAGGTTTTGCTGTTGTTTAATGTCCTTCAATTCCTTGCGAACAGAAGGCCTATCCGTAGTAGCTGTTAATCTTTTTCTTTCGACGGTTTTCTTCTTGTTTTCTTTCTTCGATGTTTTTGAAGATGGCTCGAACGGAGTACCGTCCTTGCTTGTCCGAGCTTTGTTGGGGTTTTCTTTATCATCCATTAGCTTTGACAATAAAGCATCATGCTCTTCATCACTAAGTGGCTTAGCATCATCTATACTCTGTTGTGATAATACAGATTCACGAATTGCTTTTGTGTCGATAGTAGCTAGATCAAACTTGTCTACCATTCTTGAAATTTTAGAAGCATCTTCTGCTTTTACCATAATATCCACAATTCCATCTGTATTATTCTTTTCTTTCAATACAGAATATAAAACTCCATAATGTTTTGCTTCTTCACAAAACTTTTTTAAATCCGAATGATGAATAGCAAAGACCTTTAACTCTTTATCCGACTTTAATAAGTTATTTAAATTGGTTTTTCCTTTCACTTTTTTATTGTCTTTTAAAATAGCGTATAAAGTAACAGCCAAAGATCTTGCTGCCATGCCACCTGCTTTTAAGCCAACCTCAGCAGCAACCTGTATACCTTCTAAGGTCATCTTCATCATTTGATCTGCAGTATCTGCACTGTTCATAAATTCAAGCTCCTTTCATATTCTTTTTGTGTTTGAATACGCTCATCTTCTAATGCATTCACCATTTTTAATTTATCTTGAATATCAGGAACTCTCTTTTCTATATCTTCGCATATTTTGATTTCCTTTTTCCCATGTGCAATTTTAGAAGTTAACGTATCACGATCCATTTCTAATTGCTTTTTCAAATTTGGATCACGCGTTCTTTTAATTTTATTGTAGATGGATCTTCTTTGATTCATCCAAGATTCTATTTCTTTATTTAGAGATACTTTAAAGGCAAGCACATCTTCGATTGTTTCTAGATTATGCTTGCCTACAAAAGTATTTTCATTTGTGATTTTATCCATGTATATCAAATCCTTTCTTAACTGTGGGCTTGGATATTTCTGTCGTTTCCCTTTAGGTCGAATAATTCCTAATTCAAAACAATATCTAATATATAAAGCCTTGATTCCTTTTAATTTTGTATGATCACCATGATATTCTTTACATGGCACAATATTCTTAACTGGCTGCATTGGAAATAAATAATTGTTGTTAATTCGTTCCATGATATGTTCTTCATCATATCGACCATCACGAGCAAGTTTATAGAACCGAAACTTTCTTTGCGACTGTGGATGTTTTAAAGTCCAGTGTTTACCAGTTAAATCAACAACGTATCCAATATCTTCAAGTCCTGATTTCATTTGATCTAAAGTTCTAGCATACGCTAATACAGAATCCACATCATAACGAATAATCTTTCTAAAATAGATGCCGTCCTTTTTTTCTGCATTCCACTCTCCATAATTCATGGCTTTTCCTTCTGGTTTTTCAATAACATTCAAACCATGCTGTTTACATATTGCATCATTCAATTCTCGAAAATGATCAATATCTTTTTTCCGGTTATCATACTTCATGCCATCTACCCAGGAAACTGAATTCACAACAAAGTGATTATGCAAATGGTCTTTATCTAAATGTGTAGATACAACAACTTCAAATCGATTCCCCCACATTTGTTTCGCCAATTGCACACCTAATGAATGACATTCTTTTGGCGTTACTTCACCTGGTTTAAAAGATTGGACTGCATGAAAGGCAAGCCTTCCATCCATTTTGTTATAGGATAACTTTGTATTCATCATCTGCTTTAGTGACGTACTAGGTTCACAATTGATTCCAGTAATATATTCTTTCTCATTTGTTTTGTATCCTTGCGTTGTATAAGCCAGAACTTCTTTTAATCCATCGCTTAATTCTTCTTTTGTCTTATCCGGATTTTCAATATAGTTTAAAACTCTTCTCAAATCATCCTTTACTGCCCATATTTTTGTGATTGCCATACTTTCTCCATATTGATAGGTTGCCGAATCAAAAGCATAATTTCGTTAATTTGTTTTTGAAGCGCCTCATAATTTTCCATATAAACTGAATCATCCATTTTATTGTGTTTATAAACTGCTTCTGCTATTCCGTTTATACTCTCTGCAATTTGTCTTAATACTTGAGTTACTTTTACAAGCTCAACACTAGGTGCTGGCCTAGGAACCAAGCCGTTTATACACATACGTAAATAGGATTCTCTAGATTGTCCTGAATATTTCACTAATTCATTAAGATGATTCCATTCACTATCCGATAAACGAATGACAAATTGTTTATTTCTTTTCCGCATCTTTATAAAAAGCACCTTGTATAAACAAAATATAGAAAACGCCAATAATCAAACCACCTAGGAAACTCAATAAACTTATCGTTACTGTACTCATATTTAATATTCACCTCCAGCAAAAAAAGAGCTACCAACAATTTTGATAGCTCAGGGTCTTAGGGATGTTCCCTAAATACTTGTCTTTGGATATCCAAAGACGTTGCTTGCTACAACTGTAGACACTAATTGTCTGCAGCCTTTTTCTTATCAGGTATAAGATCTGCTAGATCCTGATTCATTTTTTCTAACATTTCTTTTTTCTGATTTAGTAATTTTAAATTTGAAGATAAGGTATTATTTTCTTCTATTAGAAATTTTATCTTTTCCTCATTTTTAATTTTTCTTTTTTCAATAAACGAAATTCGCTTAACAATATCTTCGTATTTAATCATTTTCAATTCTCCAAATCTTAATGAAGTAATTGTGAATATCTCTGCTTATTGATTCTCTTTTCATAATCATCTGATTTCTCTAAAACATGATTATCCTTATCATAATGATATAAAATATCAGATAGCTTTTTATCTTGATCCATAAAACTTGGACCGTTCATAAGTAAAAGCATTTCTTTCAAACGATCTATATTCAATGTTGGAGAATCACATAATGCTAAACATTCATCTGTTGAAGAAGGAACAATATAAAGATCATGTCCTAATTTTTCAGCCAGATCATTCAAAACTCCGGAATAAAAAATTGTTGCTGCTCCATCCGTTCTATGTTCATTTGTCAAAACTACAAAATGCCTGTCTTCATTTTGCCATGCTTCTTGTTCTGGAACTCCCATCAGCAATGTTTCTAGTGGAATAATTTCTGGTTTCATCATATTTGGTGATGAAATCAATGCATCATTGTGCAACTGCGATACATCAATACCATAATGATCAAGCATTTCATTTGTAACTCTAGCTGAGCAAAATTGATCATCAGTTGTTTTAATCATCACTCTATATACAATCGCTAAATCTCCAATAACTGTATGTGGCTCCATAGATAATTCTTCTTTATTAGTTTCTGCATTAATTACATTCATGAATAAGAAATCTTTAACTGAATCGTAATCAAGTAATGCATTCACATCTTCTAAAACTTTATCATTGTGAATCATATTATTCGTCCTCTCCTTCTTCTAATTTTTCAAAATAAAAAGCCAATCTTTCAAGATTGACTGTATTAAAATCACACGTTTCTAAATCATTCATTATCAATATTCTCAACTTCTTGATACAAGCCAAAAAGCGGATCCTGTGTATCAACTTCGTCCACATCTTCTTCATAACTGTCAATTGCGTAAACAATATATTCTACAATATCACTAAACATATTTTGTTGTACTTGTTCTAAAGCTTTAATTCCTTCTTCATAAGAAACTGCATCCAAAATATTTGTAGAAGATTCTCTACGATACATATATTCTGTAATTGTGTCTTCTACAGTTTCAAACATTAACAATTGTGCCTGAACAATTTGTTTGTCTTCAGATTTTAAATTTGAATAATTATAAATTCTAGTGTTGTAAGTCATTCTTTTTTCCTCCTTTTGACTTAGGTTTTTCCATTTCCATCTCATCTAATTCAACAGAATAAACACGATCATTTTGTTGCTCTCCAAATATCTGAGCCATCAATTCACTGTCATTCTTTGTTGCTTCGTATGAATCCAAATATGCATTATCCACTAAATGGAATTTTTTCTTTTGTGTTTTCTCACTTTCCACTAATTCTGTGGCCGTTATCTTTAATGCTGCTTCTTCATTTAGTTCCAAGCTATCTGGAGTCTTATTCAAATCCATCAACAACAGTGTTTCATTAAACAAGATGGGTTCTTCCTCTTTTAATGTTTTCATTTGTTTAAACATAATATTTAAAAATTGCTTTTTCACTTGATCATTAACCAACACTTCAACCGGCTGATCTAAAATATCTTTATAATGCTTTGACGGTACTACGGTTGGTTGTTTTGTATCTGGATTGATATATGCATAAGTCATACGACTAATATTTTCACAGACTTCTTTGATTTTCATCTTTTGAAATAAATCAAATTGCTTATTCAAATTAATCCACCTCTTTCTAAATTTGTGTAATAAAAAAGAGAAAGCGTAAACTTTCTCAAAAAGAATTATTTAATTTTATTTTCGTAATCTTGTAATTGATGATAAATACCATCTATAAAAACTATTGAATTTTCAGTAAATATTACTTTATAATCCATATTTATTTCTAATGCTATCTATTGCTATATCTGCATCTATTACTTTTCCTTCTCTAGATTGAACTCTAGAAGAAGCAAGTCTATCCAAAAACTCATCTTCTGTCATAATTTTCATTTCTTTTGTTTTATTAAATTTTTTAATTTCAAAAGGAATTCCATCATAAGCAACTGCTTGAGTTAAAAACATACGAATTGCACTAGTTGTGTCTGTACCTAATTCCTTAAATAATGCATCTGCCTTAGATTTTAAATCATCATCCACTCTTACTTGAATAGTAGACATACTGCATCACCTCCACATTTAAATTATATGCAATTTCATTGCTAGTGTGCATAAAAAGTATTACTTTTTAATTACAGTTACATTATTTTATATCCAATAAGATATGAATGATTCATTTGTCAAATTCATAAATCAGTCGATGACAACAGAATTTTATGAATTGATTCATCACTTACACCTTTAAAGTTCATAGGATGATTATCAAAACATTGGTAGTTGCATCTCGCAATCATCATAATCTTTTGTGTTGCACCTCTACCTACTTCATCATTATCCAATTTGATAATTATCAAAAATTTATAGTTTGTTATTTACTCTGTTTTAGTTTTTCTAATATTGTTATCACATCTGGCTGCGTAGGAGTGAATTTAATTCCTCTTTTCAGCATACTCATTACCTTTTTTGCTTTTTGCTCAATTTCTTTGGCAACATGATTACTTGTTAATAGTAATTGATTTCCGGCGATTGTGTATTCTCGCTCAATATATTCATCTGTTATTGGAAACATATCTTGTATGAGAAATGCACTTTCACGACTATCATCTAGTTTAACAATATGGATGATATCACATGGCTTTCCTGCTTGTTCTTTCTTTTGCATGATACGCCTGTATTTTTCAATACGGCTAGATAAAGGAATCATCCAATATATTCCAGTTATTGAATCTTCAAAACAATAATAATGTGGTCTATTTCCTGATTTATTTCCTTTGAGATACGGATCGTTCATATCTTCAAAAAATTGATCTTTGATAATATAAAAACCTGTTTTTTTCATCTTTGTATCCTCATTATCTTCAAAAAGTAATAAATGTTTTGAAGATATTTTGTAACGAAAAATCCTTCACCTAATGGCGAAGGATTTTACTTTCAACCCAACCATTTATATTCCGCATATTGGTCAGCGGTAAACTTTCAACCCAACCATTTATACCCCGCATATTGGTCAGCGGCAAACTTTCATACTAACTAACTAATTAGCTAGTAATGTACTTCTTTTTACAACTCTATTTTATCAAGCGTACAAGTGATTGTCAATTTGAATGTTGATTCATGTTTTTATGCTTACTAATTCCTCATTTACATCTTTAAAGTTCACAGGATGATTATCAAAACATTGATAGTTAGGTCTTGCAATCATCATAATCTTTTGCGTTGCACCTCTACCTACTTCATCATTATCCAAATGGAAAACAATAATTTGAACATTGGGATTTCTTTCTAAAAAGGCATTTAATGCAATCGGCATATCAGCTTCATTTTTTACTGCTATCTTTTCACAAGCTCCACCTAAAGATAAATAATTAAAAGATTTGTAATCAACATCCTCCATTTTTAATAGTGTCATATAAGACAACAAATCAATGGCTGCTTCAAAAACATGAAGAACATTGCTTTCTTTATTTTGATAATTAAAGCTAAAAGCCTTATTACTTCCTATATGTTCTAATTTAAAATCTTTAAATATATTTCGCTTAAATGCATAAGCTGGCATATCACCATCGTATCCAACAAACACTGCGTTTCGAAAATTTGCTGACTGATAAAGCATCCCTTTAGAAATAAAATAATCAACAATTCCTCTATCTATTTTTCGTGTTTCACACAAATAACGAATCACTAAATTATTGTTTTTATCTTTCTCAGGAAGCTCGAATGGTGTAGTTTCTTTTTTATGATAATACGTAACAACTGGATCACTAATATTCATTAAACCTGCTAAATAGTTACACGCTTCTTTAAAATCATATCCTTCTACAGCAATCAAATAATCCAATGCAGTCGTACCACCTACACCTTGCGACCACCAATACCATTTGCCGTTTGAAAAGTGCAATGATTCATGTTCTCTATGATAGTAATCCTTCTTTCCATTTTTTACTAATAGTGAAGGATGATAGTTATTTAAATAATCAAATGCCGATAGTGTCCTAACATTTTCAAGAACCGATTTCCGAATAAACTTTTTGCTCATTTTTCCAACTCCTTTAGTTTAGGTGACATCATTCCTATACCATTCTGTTTACAAAAGCTTCTTACGGCATTTGGATTTTCTTTGACAGAGAGTTCTTTGTCTTCCGTATAAATAGTGATGTTAGCATATAAATAGGACTAGTCAAAAAGAGAAAATTTACACCAGTGGTA